>Ga0247841_10002937_pt1 | contig 32670 bp, 29 predicted proteins | sample LaCruzMarch2015__2_FD_192410 | JGI IMG/M metagenome (GOLD analysis project Ga0247841, IMG submission 192410) | Freshwater microbial communities from meromictic Lake La Cruz, Castile-La Mancha, Spain - LaCruzMarch2015_18m | ecosystem: Environmental > Aquatic > Freshwater > Lake | place: Spain...
CTTGTTATGGTTCATTTCTCTTTCTTCAATAAAATCATCTGTTGCGCTTCTTAAAATACCGAAAAGAGGAAGCTGTTTCAGTATTTTGGAGGTTCTCATATGGTGCAATTTAAAAAACTTAAGTACATAGAGTCCATCTTCTGATGTGAAAGAATACCCCTGGCCTCCGTCACCAAGAAAATAAAAACGCTGCTTTAGGATTTCATTCGCATTTTGTATTTCTTCTTCAGAAAGAGAGGATATCTCATAGCGGGGGTCGTTGGCGAAATGGGAGAGTATTTTACCAGGACGAAACCCTCTTGTTTTCTCGTGGCAGAATCTCTCTACTGCAAAAAAGGCTGTAAGGCTTAAAACGGTTTTTATTAGAATCTTTGGCGCACGTTTCATAAATTTTTAGGGGTAGAGTGTTTCAAGTTTTTCTTTTGTATAAGCATCGAGGATATAAGATTTATGCAAAATGAGTTTTTTTCTGACCGATGCTATGATTGATCCGATCACTTCTTTTTGTATTAGCCTCTCTTTTAGCCTTTCATCAGGGCTAAAGGATCCAATATCTACTTCTACCACTTTTCCCTCTACAACCCCGAAGTTGATAGAAGGGTGAGGGTCTCTGTCGTGAAGACCTTGATTACATCTTGTCTGTAAATTCGAAAAAAGGGAATCGATTACTTGTTTGGCCTCTTCGATTCTATTCTCGTTTGTCATTGTAAGTAGTAGGGGGATAAGTAGGGTAGCTTTTCTTTGAATCGCGAAATGTGTTTGATTAAGAGGAATCCTATGCTTTACACCAATTTTATCAAAAATCGTGAGCTGTCTTTTGTCTTCGGGGTTTTTATTCAGCTGCAGATGAATGATTGCTGTCTCAAGAGGTATGTTTTTTTCAGCGAGCAGGAAGCTTGTAAATAAGAACTCTTTACTTTTGCGCCTATGTTTTACTGCTTGTTTATTTACGTAGGCCAGCTTGTATTTTTCTAGTACCGGTGGAAGATGAATTTCTGAAAGGAAAGACTTTCCTTCAATACGCTTATGTTTTAAAAACTTGATGACATACCTGTTATCTAGACTCGCGAAACAATAGCTTGTTCCACCCTGGCCAATATAGGTAAAAGGTTGATCTAGTATTTCGTCTAAGAGCTTTTGCTTTTCTAATGAAATCTCCTCATCCCCCCATTGTTTTTCAAGTGTAGGTGGGGATAGGATCTTACTTTCTCGAAATCCACCAGTTTGCATGTAACACCATCTTTCGATTCCGAAAGCAACGAGTGTCCAAATAAAATACTTCAGTAGGATATTATACCGTTTTTTAGTTCTCATAAACAATGAATGGGTAGTAAGTGATTTCTTGAGGATCTTTCTAAAGAAATGATAATGATTTAATTAATGGGCTCTAATGTTAGCTTGGTTTGGTATTGATTTTCAAGTTCTGCTAGTAGCTCTGTATAGTTTTCTTCTAGCCAACGTCTTAAACTCGTCGTAATTCTAACGATTTCTTTAGTGTAAATGGCAGGGTCTTGCATACTAGGATTTTCTGAAAACGAGCCTACATCAATTTCTACTGCACAGCTATCAATAAATCCAAAATTTGATCTGAGCAAAGGGTCGTTATCGAAAATCCCTTTGTTAAATCGCGTGATAAGAAGATTAAACAAAGAATCAAGCTGGGCCTTAGCTGTTTGATCATCCCCTTTTTGTTTGAGTGAGAGTAGATTTGTATAAAACGGCTCTGCCCGTTTTTGTATAAGAAATGCACTTTTTTTGATGGGGATCTTATGATGGATTCCGATTCTATCTATGATATGAATAGGCAAGGAAGCCTCTTGTTTAGGGCTTGTATGTACATAGAGGATTCCCGTTTCTTCTTTAAGCTTATTTAGGGCGATAGAGTAGCTCTCAAAAGTTGCATGGAGTTTATATTTGTTGTACTCAAGCTTTTCCTTAGCCCACGCATTAAAAAAAGGGATGTGACAGAGAAGAGAATAAACTTGAGCCTTTCTCTGATAGCGGTTAGCGAAGAGCTTCAGAACGTATTTGCCATCTTCAGAGGCAAATACAAAGCTTTGTTTGCCTTTTGCTAGATAGCTATAAGGCTGATCTAGAAGTCTTACAATCTCCGTGGGAATATTCTCACCATTTTCAGATTCAGATAGATCGAAATTGTCTTGTACTTTGCAAATAGTAAACCCTGCAGTTTTGTTTTTACAGAATTTTGCTGTAGCAAGGGTAAGCGCAATAGAGATGACGCTAAATACGAAGAGCTTGTAGCGCATGGGTTTCTTCTTCAAAAGACGATTTAAGTTCTGGGTGTTTTGTACAGGTAAAGGAGTCTAGAGCTTTAGCAAGTTCATTATCTAAATCCTTTGCAAGATCGGGATAACGAAAGGCGAGCCACTCTTTAAAAGGAGTTAGAATTTTGACAAGCTCCTCTTTACAACGCGAGCTTGTTGCAACATTTATCTCTCTGCCGAGCCTTCCTACATCTATTTTTACAGCATCTTTTCCTAGAAAGCCACAATTTGTATCGATGCTAGAGTCTTTATCGCTTATACCCCGTTTACATCTTTCTACAATTAAGGTAACTAACGAAGAGATAGAGCGCTTTGCTCCGTCAAAATCTCTTGTCTGCATAAGTCTTTGAATTCTGGAAAGCGAGGGTTCTGCTTTTCTTTGCAAAACGAAATCGATTTTATCTAAATCAATTTGATGGGCTATACCCAGCTTGTCAGTGAAATGAAGATTCATTTTTAAAGTATCTGTCGGATGTAAATGAATATATACAACGCCTGTTAAGTCCTGCATCTCTTCAAAAGCGAGTTTGTAACTTGTAAAATCGCGCCTGTATTTATCTCTGATAAGAGCCGATTTTTTTTGTTTGTATCGATCCAAAACAAAGGGTAGGGCAGTGAAGTTAAACCATAAAGGGGTAGTAAACATATGCTGCTTAAGCAATTTGAGCGCATATTCCCCATCCTGGCTGAAGAATACGTACGTCTGCCCGCCTCGGGTTCCATAGAAATAAGGTTGATTCAAAGCGGATGATATCTCGATTTGTTCCGCATCAGTAAGAGGCCTTGTTTCAAAACCTTTTTCAAAGGACCTATCAGGGGTGATGCCCCAAATCGTAAAACCGTCTGTGTGCTTATAGCAAAAGTAGCGAGCTCCGAAATAAGCAGCTACTGCAAAAGTCAGAGTAAAAGCTACATTGCAAAGGCTTTTTAAGCGCATGCTTGATTTTTTTCTTTGAGGTTTTGGATTTCTTCAATTAGGGAATCTGATAGGTCCTTGTCTTGCGCTTCAAGCCACTGCTGTAGGTTTTCAGTGACCCTTATGATATCGCTTATGTAGACATCCGGCTGGGTGCGCGTAGCATCGGGGCGAAATCTTCCTACATCGATTTGAAGAGGTTTGCCATTACACACACCAAAGTTGGTATTGATATCAGGGTCCTTGTCATAAAGACCAAGAGAGGATCTTTTAGCTAAAAAATGAATGAGCTCTTTTACATTTGCCTTCACTTCTTCTCTTTTACCTTCTTGAATGAGCTTATGAAGTGCTGGATAAAAAAGATCGGCTTTCTTCTGCAATAGAAACTCCATAGAATCCAGATCAACGCTATGTTGTATTTTGATCTTGTCAAAGAGTGTTATCTTCTTATGTAAAACATCTGTTTTGTTTAAGTGGACATAGATAAGTCCTGTGTCTTCTTGAAGGCTATCGAAAGCTATTTTATAGCTTAAAAAGTCTCTGAAGAACTCTCCGAACTTTCTCTGTATTTTCTCTTTTCGATAGGACTGTAAAAAAGAGGGGAGTGGCATATTCACAAACCATTCTGGAGTAAGAAGGTTATGAAGACGGAAAAATTTAATGACATACTGATCATCATCGGACACGAATGCATAACACTGGGCGCCTTTACCTAAATAATGGAAAGGCTGACTCAGGATTTCCTCAACTTTCTGTAGTTCTGATTCCGAGATAGGGCGTGTTGCAAAATCGGGATTGTAGGGTAGATTCGATGAGATCTTAGAGATAGCAAATCCATCGGTTTTACTACGGCAAAACTTTTGCAGGGCGATGCAGGCGATTGTGGCAAGAGCGAGGTAAGCGAAACGACGAAGAAAAGTTCTCATAAAAAACCTAAAGTAATAGACAAACATACTAGGAAAAAACTCTTCTATTGTCAATTAATTTACATTGAGCTTTTTTTTAATTAATTTATTCGTAGGGTTGTTTGGTTTTTTTGTGTATAATGATACCGTTTTTCTCTTGTGTAATTAATGCATTTATACAAATTAAAAGTAATTGCTAGGTCATGGACTTACGTATTATTTCGCCTTTTTCTTCCATCTATGTTAATCATGAGTTTTTGGAAGGCTTGCAAAAAGACCCGCTTCTAATATCCTCAGGATCTATTGGATTAGGACTTATAGGAGCTGTAGTAATAGGCCCTATTGGACTCATTGCAGGAGCCGTCCTTGGGGCTGTAGCAGCTGTCATTGTGTCCATTGCTATCCGCTATATTTATAAAACAGTGGCAAGCTCTAAGGATCTGCATTTTTTAAGCACTTTTGCAAGAGATCCCAGATTGTCTTTACCAGTTAAAGTGAGTATAGAAAAAATTAAAAAGTTTATTGTTAATTCTCCCATTTTTGTCTCACAAGCTTTTGAGCTTCATGAAATACACAATCAACTCATAGCATCTTCACGCGCTGTTGCTGAAAAAAATGAATTGCAAAAAGAGTGGGTGCTATTTCTTCAAAGGCTAAACGGTAGAAATGTCCACTATCCTGATGGTTCCATCCATCCAATAGAGACGGACCTTGCCATAAAAGCTGCAAGAAGGCTTAAGGTTGATTTTTTTGTGCAGCCACTGACTCTACAGTCCCCTAATGCCAAAGAGGAAATCGAAGAAATCTATAAATTAGAAGCCGAGTGTTTTACTACGAGCGTAAGGTACACTCTCGAGGAATTCTCCTCTGAGCTCACAAGCCCTCTGTCCTTTTGTTATGTAGCAAAAGAGAGGTCCTCTCACAAACTCCTCGGACTTGTTTGGGGCAGGTGGGAACTAGATTCTTCCTCCAATCCTTTTCTTCATATTTGTGGTCTTGGCAGAAAGCCCAGCGCTGCAAAGCTCGGTATTGCAGAAGCTCTTATGAGAGCATTGCAATACTATCAAGAAGCGACAGCTCTTCCTTGTGTCTTAGAGGTAAGAGAGAGTAATAGCAAAGCTCTTCACCTTTACCAAAAGTGGGGGTATGAAAGAGTTAAAGAGATTCCCCATTACTATAAAAATCCAGATGAAAGTGCTTATTTACTGCGGCGCAGCTTTGCAGCTGCGCGTGTAGCTTAAAAGATCTACTTAAGGACAATCTTCTTTTCAACAGTATTGAACTGCCCAGGAACGACGTTGTTCCTTGGATCGATCAGCTCAAGCTTCACTGTATGAGTGCCTTTCTTGAGGCCGTAGATGTAGTAAGGACCCCATACTATAAGTGTACGTTGGGTTTTGCCATCAAGAGTGAGTCTGACTTTGTATCCATCTTTGGACATCACGCAGTTTGTGATGTAGAAATCCAGAAGGATGGGTTGGCTTGCTTTAAAGGTTCCTTGCGGCTCATTGTATGTTAGGTAAGGAGCTGAGAGGTCTGCCTTCATGTTTTTATCGTCTTTATTCTGATAGTAGAATGTACCTACTGCAAAACAGTTAGGTGCTTTGAGACTCTCTCCATACGATCTGCAGGGGAACATACGGACGATGTGCTTGCCTGGAGCTAGCTTGAAGGGGGGATCAAAATCGATCTTCTGATCAAAATACAGGTCGTGGTCATCGAGCGCATCAAAGAGGGCTTCATAAGCTTCAAAGTAGTCTCTATCATCGATTATGATGTGAACGCTTTGACCTTCTGGCTCAACATAGATTTCTTTAGCTCTATCAAATAGGCTGTCAGTACCTACTGGAAAACCATCAAGCCTTGCTTCAAAGTGAATGGGCCATGAGCTTTTCATCTCACCCTCTTTGGGAAAGACGATTTTGAGTTCTACGTCATCAGGCTCAGGGGTCGGAGTGACTGTAACTACTTGGATCTCACCGAGGTTGGGAGTATGGTCACCGTTGATATCGGCAGCATGTAATGAGAGTGCGCATGGAATGAAAGCGATCCAGGAAAGAAGAGTCGATTTATAGATTCTATTCATTGGCCTAACCTCGTGATTTTCAGGGTAGTTAATCTTATTCGAGGTGTACTGCTTTTTATTTTAAAAGTCTATATAAGATAGAGAAAATAGAAATACCGTAAGAAGATTTATGCTATTTTTTGAAACAAAGCCTGAGTTGCTAGTCTATGACTAAAGAGGGATCTAAAGCGTCTGCAAGACGGTTTTAATCTTCTGCAGGGAAGGATAGAAACTGCAATTTTGAAACAAAGCTAACTTTCTTAGTTCTAAATGCCTATAGAAGGATCTAAAGCATCCGCAAGACGCTTTAAATCGGAATAAGACCTTATTGTACGGTGGCTGCCGTCCTCTCTTATAGGTCTTCCAGAAATCCTCCAAAGTCTATTTTGGATTTCCTCTAGGTCGGGACTTACAACTGGAAGCTTATGTTTGATCGCAGAATGTATAGATCTCTTAAATACATCCATATTTACAAAACAATTCTCTCTTCCCCAAACTATCCTTTCGCGCTGAATCCATTCATAAGATTTAAATGATACAAGGGTTCCTGGGGCTGGAGGAATCTGCGGACTTCCTGAGTTTACCCAGATGTAATAAAACAAAGCTTTTGTATCTTCTGTTGAAAGTCTACTCACAAGAGCTTTGAGTCCTGTCTCATTTGTGTCTGTATAGACAACTGCATGGTACAGACGGGCTAGAGGTGATCTGGGCTTATAATTTTTTAAGAAGGTTAAAGTTTGATAATTTACCTCACCACTTGAGAAGTATTCATCTCCAGCATATCGACTAACTGGAGAGCCATTAAAATGAAATGAAAGGCTAACAGCTCGATGTAATAATGGCTCAGTCACATTAAAAATTGCAAAAGACTGGATTGTGGAAATATTCCCTAGCCTTACTCGCTCAAGAGAGGGGAAAAGGGAAAAGTTAGGTAGATGGGTGAGTTTGTTGCCCTCCTCTATGCGATCATTTCCAAGATCAAGTTCTATGAGACGTTGAAAGGGCCTGTTTTCAGAGAGTGGCACTACGATTCCATGTCTAGATAATCTTTCCAAGCGGGCATCTGTGAGATGGTTATTGCGCAAATCAAGTCTTTCTAGGTTGCGAAAATACACTAACTCTTTAGGGATCTCATGCAGTCCTAAATTACTTAAATCGATTCGTATTACAAAACTCAAAGGGTAGTTAGAGGCTTTTGCAAAATACCCGCGGATCTGATCGGCATTTGCGCTCACAGAAGGGATAAATAAAGAGTACACGCATCCAAGACGCGGCAGACTTGCAAGCATAGACTGGCGCAAAGTGGGCCAACACCTTTCAAGTTCAGCATCTTTTACTTTTTGCTGTAGCTCTCTATAGTCCTCGAGTCTGATTTTAAGAGGATCTCCAGTCTCTATCCTTACTCCATGATTTTTAAAGACCTGCATGAGCCTGCGAAATAAGCGGACATGTTTTTCAGCTGGATTGTGTGGGTCTTCAACATAAGATGTTTCAATCTTTCTCATTTCTGCAGCAATGTCTACAATGCCTGGAGGGGCTGTAGCTTTGAGGTTTTCCCAATATACGCTAACAGGCAGGACTTCCCTTGCTACTCGGTTGTAGAAGGTGCTTGCTGCTCTAAGGGGTAGTGAAGATGGTAAATCCAATGAAGGATGAATCATTCTTTGGAATACTTGCTCAGGATCTCCGTTTTGGACAGGAGGCGCATGCAAATGCTCCCTAATCCTAGATAGGATGTCCTCGGTAAGTTCGGGAGGAGCAGCGCTTGCCGCTTCAGGTCTCAGAGCGGCAGTAGGCTCTGCTATGTTTTCGACTACATGCCGAGGTTCTTCTAGATGAATTTTATGAGACATTAAGTTCCCCTGAATAATTTTGTTTATTTATTAGTATATTTTATCATTATATATAATTAAAATCATGTGATTGTAGTTGTATTAATATTAATAATTCGTTTTTTATTGTATTAAAGTTTTTAATATATAGTCAGAGTCTTTGTTCTCTTATTGTTTTAGAGGCCCTTAAGGCCTAGGCATACTTCCTTGCTATATATTGATTGGATCGCCTATAGGGAAGGATAGTAACTACTACTAAGGTGTTTCCTCTATGGACATGTGGGTTCTTGCCGTTTGTATTGTGCTCCTCGGTTTGGTCTTTGATTACACCAATGGGTTCCATGATGCGGCAAATGTAGTTTCAACAGTGATTGCTACAAAGGTTTTAAAGCCTCTTACAGCGATTGTTCTAGCTGGGGTGTTAAATACTGTTGGGGCCACTCAGGTGAGCGCGGTGGCTGAAACCATTACCTCAGGCCTTGTCAATAGTTTAGCGGTAACCCAAATTACGATTCTTTGCGCTATCATTGGAGCGATCGTCTGGAATGTGATCACATGGTACCTAGGCATCCCTAGCAGCTCCTCTTATGCTCTTGTTGGTGGCCTTATTGGCGCTACCTGGACAAGTGTGGGACTTTCCCAAGTTCTTTGGACTGGGGTATTTTATAAAGTCATTCTTCCTATGATTTTTTCCCCTTTAATCGGCTACTTTTTAGCTTATGCAGTGATGAAACTCTTGTATCTCATAGAAAGAAAATCGAGTTATGCCAAAAAAGAGAGACTTTTTGGCCATCTCCAGATAGGCTCAGCAAGTATTGTAGCTCTGTCTCACGGACTCAACGATGCCCAAAAAAGCATGGGTCTTATCACTTTGGGGCTTTTTGCCTCTAAACTCATCCCGAATCAGAGCGTACCTTTATGGGTGATTTTAGCGTGCGCTCTTACCATGGGTCTCGGTACTGCCTCCGGGGGGGTTAGGATCATTAAGACTGTGGGATTCTCTATTACTAAACTGAAGACAATACAGGGCTTTGCAGCTGAAATGAGCGCCTCCTGTGTGATTCTATCAGCGAGTTTTCTCGGTATGCCTATTAGTTCTACCCACATGATTGTAGGCAGTGTTACAGGGGTGGGCGCTGCCAAGAGCTCAAGCTCTGTCCGCTGGGGTATTATGAAAAAGCTCTCAGCTGCTTGGGTCCTTACCTTGCCAGGTTCTGCCCTCATAGCCGCTCTTTTCACTTTTTTTATTCGTCTTTTCTTTGTCCTATAGCTTTTTCAATTTTTTCAATCTAAGCTTCTCTATTTAAATTTATTGCGTTTTGTTTTGTTTGTTATAATTAAATATAAATAAAAATTTATATTTATAATAGAATTGCTAATTAATTTTTATAATATTAATAATAATAAATAGACTTCAGCGTAGGTGGTTTTATGAGAAAGGTGAAAGTTAAAGAAGAGCTATCGATTATCGACATCGTCGACATGCTCTCAAGTCTTGCCGAAATAGATATTACTCTTGCCATGGAAAAGCAGGAGAGCGGAAAGGACCATACAGTTTCCTCAAAATGGATGAGCGACGCTCATGTCATGGAAAATGAAAACCTCGTAAAAATGCTGTTTAAAGGAGTCCAAAACTATCTAGAGCAGATCATAGAGAAAGACCCTGATCAACTCAAAGACCCGAGTATGCGCAAAGGGATACAGGCCCTTATGACATTTGTGCTTGAGTCAGCAGAGAAAATTGAGAAATATAGCCCTCTTTTCAAATCACCACCATTCGAGAGCCTTTCAGATGTACCGGAATATAGGGATTTACATGAGTATTTTGCTAGTGCCATCGCTCCGAAGATTCCCACTTCCAGTGAGATCGAAGATGACTGGGAAGAGGAGTGGGGGATTAAAGGCTCTGATTTAGCCCAAGTCAACAGAAGGGGTCTTAGAAGTGTTACTGAGATTAAATCCGATAAACAATACGAGCTGTTTTATCTATTAAAAGAAGACGGCAGGCCTTTTTATGACTATGAAGTCTTAAGGCACATGAAGCTGTTGTATGACTTTGACAAAAGTGCCAACTCCTATGAAACAGAGAACCTATTTTATAAAGTAGGGCTCGTGCAGGACAAAGAATGCCACCATAGAGCGCTTTATGTATTAAAGAGCTGCGGGTATTTGATCGACGAGTTTTTTAAAGAAGCTCTCAAGCACAAAGACAGCCTTTGCGTTTCTCATATGAGCATGTCGGTCATGGGGCTAATGCTTGCCTCCAACCCTCGTAACCTTCGTCAGACATCTGTATCGGAAAAGACCGCATACGGGTATTTTTTAGATTTTCATTACTATTTACGAAAGGCACTTATTTCCGATGAGTACCAGAAGCTGATCATGACAGGTCATGACAGACGTCCATTCCAGTCTTGTTTATTCCTCCTCGTTCATAAGCTATGTGCCTGCTATTTCTCTTCAGCGATTGAACACAGAGAGATGAGTGCCATCATCCGCAGGATGATTTCTGAGGGTGCTATAGAGATGGGAGAGAAAGAGTCTGGAGCTTCTAGATTTGTTACCATGATGCATGAAGATATGGCTCTTCGTAAGACCCTTGAAAAGTTTCCAGCTGGCGCAATTCATAAGATGGCAGAGCTTTTTGAAAAGGGGAAAAATTCCAAAGGATTTGATCCTTTAAGCCAAGACAATATCCCAGAGCAGTTATTTACATTTACTCTTCAGGAAAAGGATGTCGCATGTCTTAGGATGCCAGCACCTGTTTGCCAAGAATATATCCAAAAAGCTGAGCTTGCAAAAGAGTTTGAAGGGTTTCTTAGATCACTCTCTATCAACTCTAAAAAACAAAGGCTCCTTTTTGTAAATCTGCAAGACAGAACATCTTGGCAGGATTTCGCAAGATGTACCGCTTTAGAATCTACTTTGAAGAAAGATGAATTTGCTCAGTCTTTTAGTCTTTTAGGACTTGCTAAGAGCTCAGATTTCTACATGCAGACAGATGTATATTTTGACCAAAATGATGCGGATCAATTTGTTAAAGTCTTGACCGAGCAGATTCTAGGGGGAGCCCAGTGCGGTTTTTTCTTCTCAGAAGATATTGCTAAACAGACAGCTGTAAACCTTCCTAAAATTATCTCATTTGTTGACGATGTCTTTTTCACAAATAGCGCTACCCTTACAAGAGAGCAAAGACTGGATTTCATCGAGATCACTTATATGTTTATCACATTACAAGCTCTTGATGCTTCCGAGGCAGATTATGTATGCTTTAGCTGTAAGGACGGGGTTGATGTTGGCTCTACAACATCTGCTGAATGGTTCGCTCTTTGCAAGATGCTCTCAGGTTCTTCCTTTACAGAAGAAGATAAAGGCTTATTTCTTTATCTACTATATTCACAAGCATTAACTCTTAGAGAAAGAGCCGTTGATAGAGCAGCGCTTGAAAGAACTCTTTCAGCACTCGACTGCATGCAAAAGGGGCTAATAGAGAATAAAGCGCTTTTTGGAAAGCTTGTAAAACTGCACTCTTATTTAAAGATCGGTATGTAATTTTTTAGTGTAATGGAAGCGGTATCATCTAAGTGTAGAGATATAAGGCTGTATTCTCCTGCGAGCTTAAACTCGCAGGATTCACTGATTTGAATGTCAACTCTCTCAAGCTTTAGGCCGGCCAAAACTGCAGTCTCTCAACTGCTGTAGGAATTCTTCAAGATCCTGGTCATTCGCTCCCCCAGCACTCTCTTCTCTGCGTTCTGATGAAGATCTAGCACCCTCTGGTTTTCGATCAACATTTGTAGGAGCCTTTGAGGAAGTAGGCTGCATACTTTGCTTCATTGCCGGAAATGCTTGAATCCACGCAGCGGGAGGTTTTGTTGGATTATAACCGTTTATTGTACGGGTTATAAGCTGTGAAAAGTTCGCTAGATTTGCGGCTCTTTCTTTATTTCGACTAAGCTGAGGGTAGCATCCTGCTGCTTTGGGGCATTCTACCTCTTTATCAACTGGGGTTGGAATTCTATATGTAGCATCCGTACTAGAAGGCGCTGCAGCTACAGCGGCGGATGCACGCTTGGTTTCAACTGGGCTTTTTACTCTTTCTGTATCTAACCGAGTAGTGAGATCAGAGGCTACTTTACCAAGGGAAGAAGGTACTGCAGACCTCAAGTTGGTCTCATCACCCGAGAGTTGAGGTGAAACTAAAGGATTTCCAGTTGCCAGGCCAGAACTTGGAGGGCTCATTACCTCTGTTGGATACTGGCTTTCTGCAGGTTCTTCTTCTCCAAATGAGCAGGCTCTTCCGAGAAGAGGCGTCCCTTGAACAGGAGTTGAAGAAGTTTGTAATTGTCTTACTGCCGCTGCATGTATTTTTGGCGTTTTGTCTGTTAGATCTGGATCTTTTCTCATAACACCTGCTCCAGAGCGTGCAAAAGCGCTAGAACCCATAGGTGCAAGTGGGGTGGCGAATTCTGCCAATGTTTTAAATTTACATTCTAAGATACTTACATTAGGTCTTTGAGGAGATGGGGTATGTAATTTTTGGGGGACTCGTTGATTTGTAGGAGTGATTGGTCGATATGTAGGAGTGATTGTCATATATAATTAAGGGGGGTAAAATATAGTAAAATGATGAATTTATTCGAAAAAGACAGAGATCATAATGCTGAAAATTGTTTTTTTCAATTCTTATGATTTTGTATAGGGATACAAATCTTCTAAACTCAGGAAATCTGCACTGATGTTTTTCAAAGACAGTTCTATCTGCAAGTGTGATTCCCGTACAATCTGATGTTGAACTTCATTTTATCAAATGTGAGCTTTAAGTAAGGATGCATCCGGATAAGGGAATTTAGATAATGAGCATGCAGGTAAGTGAGTTGGTTTGAGAGAAGGAAGGGAGCCAAACATAGCTCCCTCCAAATCGATTTTTTAACTACGACTTAAATCTTTCCTTCCTGTTTGAGTTTTGCAAACAGCATTGCTATTCGGCTCGCATTAGGATTTTCTGGGTCGTAACTGTTTATTACTTCAGTCATTGCTTTCGAAAATTGGAGTAGATCCTCGTCTATAAGATTACTATTTGTTCTATTATCCCCTGCAGCTTTAACACTAGAAGAAGTATCCATACTAGCAGCGGCACCAGCAGCTGATGCGGGACTCATTCTAGCTGGGCCTTTTTCTTTTTCTGTATAAGGAGAATGGAGATCACGGTCTATTGCATAATCTTGTAAAGAAGAAGCTGATGCAGAGCGAGGGAGGTCGTGGGTGGCATCTGCAAGACCTGGTGGTGATGCAGATATAGGATTTGCTGTTACTGGGCGGTGGGTATCAGGACTTCCAGGAAGATCACTACTAGTTTCAAGAGGAGAAGCTTCAAGTCGTCGCATAAGAGGTGGTGGATTTGCTGTTACTGGGCGGTGGGTATCAGGACTTCCAGGAAGATCGCCACTAGTTTCAAGAGGAGAACCTTCAAGAGGAGTAGGGGACTCTACTCGTCTGAAAAGGGGTGGGGTAGCTGTAGTTAAAGGAGGTGTATCTGAATAAGGTATTAAAGCTACTTTTGCAGCTGCTCCAGCTGCTCCAGCTGCTCTTCTAGATCTATGCATGCCTGTTGCTGGTGTGGCAGCTTCTGATGGTGCAAAAGGCCTCATCGCGCTTAGGGAAGCTGTTAGTGGATCTGTAGGTGGTATTGACATATTATTATTTCCTTTTTTTATGTGGTTTTAGTTTTTTGTAGATTAAATTATATCAAATTAAATGTTTAATTTAAATATTATGTTTGCAATAAACTTGTGTTTTTATTTAATTAATGTTGAATATTTAGTTTGTTATTATCGCAATATGCTTGTTATTAAGTGTTTAATGAGTGGCATTTTATGGGAATTGATGGGTTGAAAAATAACTATGAGGAACTATTGGAGGGGGCTAAAAAAGGACATAGGGGGATGGTTTGCAAGGCATGGGGAGCTATAAGGCTCTTTACCTATCGATTTGGTTAATTTAGGCTTAAATCTTCTGGGATCATAGATAGGGTAGCGTATTTCCCGCCCATATCTCTAAGGACTGTCTGCCAGACCTTTTCTGGGGGGGTGTCGAATATGTATTTGGCAGAGCCTGGATGGAGGAACCATCCACCGGAAAAGAACTCTCTTTCCAGCTGGCCCGGACCCCATCCTGTATAACCGAAGCATAATCTGATAGAAGGGCCGGATGCATTGCTCACAGCTTCTTGCAGAAACTGAATGTCTCCTCCAAGGTATACTCCTTCACATACTTTAAGGGTCTGCTCGTCGAGCATCTCGCTGGAATGTAGCAGCATCATTTGATTGGGCTGGATGGGACCGCCAGCACGTACTGCGACATTGGGGTTGGCGAGATCTTTGATGTTTACGATTTCTTCAGGAAGATCGACATCGAGCATCTTATTGATGAGAAGACCAAAGGATCCAGAAGGAGAATGCTCGCAGAGGAGCAGAACGCTTCGGAAGTTGAGCCCTTCCATATCAGGGCTTGCGATCAGAAGCGTTCCTTTGCTCAAAGTAGAATAAGGCACAGGATCCATGAGCTTTATTTCCTTTGGAGCGATTGTTTAGCTTGGTTCAGCTGCTCATTATAGAGCCTAAGGTTTTCAGAAAGCTCATCTACATCACGCAGCAGCTGAGCAAAATCATCTCTGAAATCTTCGTTACCAAGTATGTCCTCTCTTTCAGGGCTGTTTTCTGCTCTCTCAATCAACATCGAGAGTCTTGACATCGCCATGTTGACATCATCTACTTCTTTTTCAAAGTACTCTCTGAATGCAGTTGGGGTGTCGAGTGAGTTCATGAGATTGACTCTTTGGAGTCTTTCTCTCTGCCATGCTTTATTTAAGTGGAAGAGGATACCGTAGTGGTTAACATCATTCATGAGGGTATCAACTTTACTAAAGATCGCAGTGAGGCGAAGGTACATATCATCATTTTTAATCAGCTTGCCAAGTGTTCCTTTGCCGGTAGCTAGATCATCTGTGATGATCTCGATATTGGCGCTAGCGACCTTAACATTTTTCATGATAGCGCTTAAGTTTGTAAAGACCCCATCACGCTTCATGTCATCGATTACCCCATGGACTTGATCCATAACAGAGGTAAAGCTTTGAACTCCCTTCTGAACGTCATGGATGATACCGAGGCGATTGAAGTCACCAATTGCGGTACTTGCCTCGCCCATAGCATCTCTAAATGAGCAGATAGCTTGAGCTAGCTCCTCACCATGTCTATCAAGCCAGCCATTAACATAGCGGAAGGTGTCTTCCATTTCATTAGCAAGATTCGATAGCTCGGTAAAGGCATTTTCGATCGGATCGACAGATTGCGCGTAGATGGGCTGATTGGTAATGAGTTTTGGAGTGACTCCTTTAGGTGGCGCTTTTGGAACGATCGCTATCGACTTTTCTCCAAGAAGGCCTGAGGTTTGGATAGAGATCTCATCGGTATTATAGATGCTAACACTTGAATCGACGTGGATTACGAGCTGGTAGAAGTAGACTCTGCCGAGCGAGTCCATCGGCTGTTTCCTTGCATCATATATCTCATCGACTGCAACGACCTCACCAACAGGCTTTCCTGCAAACATCACTTGTGTTCCGACCCCTACCTTATTGATATTGGAAAAACGAATGAGATAGGTCTTCTTGTTATCGCCGACAGAGGGTTTTAAAAAGAGGATCAGAGAAACAGTTAAAGCACATGCAGCCAAGATGAAAAAGCCGACAAGCATGTTCTTAGTTTGTTCGCCCATTAGTAGTCTCCTTGAAAGAACGGGGGTCTTTCGAAATAGAATTATATAAAAACCGTATTAACGGATCATCGATTTTTAAAAAAGGATCAGGTTCTGCAATATGTGCGATCTTACCGTCACGGATAAGAGCGAGCCTATCTCCTACGTATAGAGCTGAGAACATATCATGCGTCACAACAATACTTGTTGCCTTGAGCTCATTTTGCGTTTTTACGATCAGTTCATTGATCTGCATAGCGATGATGGGATCAAGACCTGTTGTTGGTTCATCGTATAATACAATTGAGGGTCTATACACAATAACTCTTGCAAGAGCCGCCCTTTTTCTCATACCACCGGAGAGATCTGAGGGCATTTTCTTCTGCGTTCCACCAAGACCTACCATCTCGAGGGCTTCAGCGACCTTATCAGCAGTTTCTTTCTTACTATACCGTTTACCCGTTCTTGCATCGCCATGCTGACTTAGATAAAAAGCTGTGTTCTCCTCGACATTCATTGAATCGAATAAAGCGCCTCCCTGGAAGAGCATGCCCATATGCCTTACTGCTTTATAAAGATCAGCTTCTTTTAAATTAGAAATCTTTACACCATCGATGTCGATTTCTCCGGCATCAGGCTTGGTGATTCCTATGATGTGTTTAAGTAGAACGCTTTTACCGATACCAGAAGGCCCAAGGATTACTAACGTCTCTCCGGTATTTATCTCTAAATCGAGACCTGCAAGCACTTGTAGTTTATCAAAATGTTTCCAAAGGTTGGTGATTTTAATCATAAGAACAACCTAGAGATTTGGTCATGAAGGATGTTGAGTGCCATGGTAAGAAGGAAGTTACTAAGTAGAATACAGCAGTAAGCGATAACGACGCTATTTGTCGTCGATCTTCCGACACCTGCAGCGCCACCTGTTGTACTCATCCCTTTATAGCAACAGATCGTCATGATAAGCATACCAAAGATAAATCCTTTAACAACGCCTGTGAAAAGATCGAACGGAGTAATATGTGTTGGCATCGGATCAAAATAAGAGTTAGGTGACATGCCAAAGAAATACACAGCGATTAAATAGCCGCCAAAGATACCCATGATGATACTAAATATAGTAAGTAGAGGCATCATGATTGTCCCAGCAAAGAAACGGGGTGCAAGCAGATATCTATTGGGATTTACCGCCATCGTCTTTAGCGCATCGATCTGTTCTGTAACGCGCATGCTTCCAAGCTCCGCGCACATAGACGCTCCCACTCTTCCCGTAAGCATAAAGGCGGTAAGGACCGGCCCGAGTTCAGTCATCATCGCTTTAGCAACCATAAGACCGGTAACACTTGCCAATCCTTTATCAGAGAGCTGATAAAAAGATTGCGCTGCAAGGACCATGCCTGTAGAAAATCCGGTAATGGCAACAACAGGAAGTGAGGCAACGCCCACTTCATATAATTGTTGAAAAACTAAAGAAATTGAGGGTGGACGGACGACCGATGCCTTGATCGTATCAATGATTAATCTTGTATATTCACCGGTGGCAACGATGAAATGAAGCTTGGTTGAAAGCTTCGTCAAAAGCGTAGGTTTCTCTATGTGTTGTACTTGCATCTGCCCGGTATGGATTTTTTTGCCATGTTAGCCGGATTGTAGAAGATTACCCGTTTAGGGTCAAATTTTGTTTGTGATGAATTTTTTTTAAAGATGTATCCATTTGCTATTTGTTGACTGGAATTTGCTTAAAAACGGATAAGAATCTACAAAAGGCGAGGTTATATGGAGCTGTCTGAGGGAGTGATTGTCGGGTGTGACAATAATCAAGAGTGGCTTCTTCCTTGGTTTTGGGACAGCTACATCCGGTATAACAACTATCCAGTTACCTTCATGGATTTTGGGATGAGTGCTAAAGCGCTCGCTTTCTGCAGAGAGAGGGGAGCGGTTCTTTCTGTTCCTCCTATTATTCTACAAGATGTGCCAGAAGAGCGTTCTCGCAGCTGGGATGTTTCGGGAGAAAACGGCTTTTGGAGTGTAAGACCTAAATGGTTTTGTAAACCGTCTGCTTTTATCCTCTGTCCTTATGATAGAGGTCTATGGCTTGACCTGGACTGCAAAGTTTCTGGATCTTTACAGCCACTTTTTGCTTTGATCGATACACGTGATATAGCTCTTGTTAAAGATCCGGAATGCACCCAAATACTTCTTCAAGAAAAAGGGATTATTCTGCCTGGACAGGTAAGTTACAACTCTGGCGTCGTTGCCTTTAAAAAGGGATCTGATCCGATCAAGCTATGGCAAAGGGAAGCTCTTTTCTATAACGACAGACATAAGGGTGATCAAGACGCTTTAAATTATATCTTGTATATCAACGATATAAAAGTGAAAGAGCTGCCAAGAGAATATAACTGGTTAATGACACTGGGAGAAAATCCAAAAGCGCTTATTTCTCATTATTTAAGTGGCGGAGAAAAAAATCGGCTTCTTAAAGAGATGAAAAAAGAACTTATCAATCAGGTTCAGGATCTTTTGCAGTCGATAAGTATCTAAGCGAGCAAAGAGGATTTGCTCGCTAGAGAGATATAGACTTTTGTTACTCGTTGCGGGATTTAGCGTTAAGCGCCGCTTGGATAGCTTGCGCGATACTACTAATCTTCGCATTGGCATCATTTTGTTTCTGTTGAAGGGCTTGCACTGTGCAGTTTTGAGAAAGAGACTTTTCACTTTCAATGCTGCTTGCTTGGCCCTGAGCAAGAGTTTGACCCGCAGATCCAATTTGAGGAAACACTTTTGTAATGGTTTTTAAAGCAGCTTTAAGCGCATCAGTAGACATGCCTGCTAGTTTAGATCCAGCTGGAACGAAAGCTCCACCAATTCCTGCAATACCACCTATTACAGCTCCTGTTCCTACAGCTATTGCAGAAAGTCTTGTCCAAAACTGTGCATCGTTTGTAAGATCACGAATTTTTTTCGCTTCTTGGTTTACAAGTTTTGAAGTTGTCTCTGCAACATTACCAAAGATTGTGGTGAGTGCATGACATACTTCAATAGTTCTTAGATCGCTCATATATACCTCTTAACCTTGTATAACTGTTTTTCTAAATTCTTGCGTAGCAAGGCTTATGATTTGTTCAGCCGTTTGCTGCGCAGATTCTATTCTTTTTAAGATGTAAGAAAGGATGCTTGTATCTCTTTCGGTAGCAAGTCTTTCTAAACTTGATCTTGTTTCTATTTCTTTTAGATCGCCTTGAGTCCAAGTGACTCTAGCTTGTGTCACCCCTTCTCCGATTGTTGTAACGCCTTGGAATACACCAAGAGCTGCATAAGCGATAGTCATCGCTTGCTGCGCTACATTAAGGCCGGACCAGATTGTGGAGGCTATAGATCCTCCAACACTGAGTACGCCGGAGACTATGCTAATGGCAAGGGGAAGATAAAATTTGATGTCGTCTTGTCGTTTTTTTTCAGAGCTCAGTTGTTTGGCAACAAAGTCCCAAGATCCCGTTTCACGCATGGCGAAGTTCGTTATGGTAAGTATGCCTGCTGCGATCATAACACCGCCGACAACGGCTCCGGCACCTGTCGCTACAAGGGTAATACCAAGGACTGTACCAAGGGCTGCGAGGAGGCATTCGCCGATCTTTTGTAAAAGGCTCCAAAAACCGTTCTCTTTGGTTCTTTCTGCGCCTTCTTTGATTTTTTCCAGCTGCTGTCTAAATAGTTCTTTGGCCCGTACACCGTCTTGCTCAAGGCTTGTAGTGGATGACGCTTCTAAACTTTTGCTTGTCTGGTGCATTCCCTCAAGCTCTGAAAGAAGTCGATATTCGCTGCAAACTCTACTTGGATGGACAAGCTTTGGTGGTGTGAAAGGAGCTGAAGGAGCGGCTGCCATTTTTGAACTACTCACAACATCAACTACAGGAGAAGTGGCAGGGGATGGTCCTGCAAAGGCTCTTTTATAAAGAGCTATCCCTTCCGGGCGTACTGCTTGACTCGGAGTCTCTGTTCTTGAAGAAGCGGGCTTTAATGGGCTGTGTTCAAACATAAAACCTTACCTTGAGCATAGCTCTTGTAACAGCTGAATTTTAGGTAAAAGAGTACTTTCATCATCCTCTTTGCAGTGAAGTCTTGCGAGGGATAGTGCCTTCAAAGCATCTTCTATCTCTTGCTGTGAATATAAACACTCTGCTGCATGGTAATGAGGTAGAGGGTCATTCTCCTTTAAAATGGCACATAAAGACCAAGCGTGGAGCGCTTCATTCCAAAGGCTCTGCATTTGATAGGTGCTTGCAAGTCCTCTCCAATACGTCTCTTCGTAAGGATTAGAAAGGGTCAGTTGCATAAAAAGATCTGAGGCTTTGACATAGCTGCCTTGATTATAGAGATGATAAGCAGAAGAATACAGCGTCTCAAGATCCGCAGGGGTAAATGTGCGGAGATTAGAGGTGGCCTCTTTGGTCTCATTCATCATATCAATAACAGCATCTGCAATCGTCATAGATTAGTTTCCAGCTCTTCTTTGCATGATTTTAATCAGCTCGATTTGCTCTTCGATTGCTTTTTTGGTTGATTCGGTAGACTGGGTTTTATCTTGCTTAATGTGTTGGATACGCATGAGGTCGAGGTTGGACTCATCTCCGAGTCTTTTTACTGCGTTATTTAAAGCTTCAATCTGCGCGTTAATTTCCGATTCACTTTTCCAAGAATATTTGTTGTTTTCAATGACACTTAAACCATTTTCATCTTTATCAGAATCTCGGATGCGGGAGATGATCTCGCACATTGTGTCATCACCCTCGAAATTTGCATTACCGGAAGGTTTTCTGTTTGTAAGTTCTTGAATGAGGCGGGATAGATCTTTTAAACGCATATTACGCTCAGATAGTTTATCTAAAAGATTATCTTCTGTAACTTGTTTGTAGTCATTTACTGGTTTATAAAGTTCTTCTAAAAAGATTCTAGCGACGTTATAACCGTGATTTTGTTCTACTGACATGTTTTTCTCCTCGGTAGCTGGGTAACTTATGAGCCCCACGCCTTCCAGCATACCAGAGAATAGTTCTTTAACGCAATCTTAACAATTGTGTAATAATTATTTTAAAAACAAAGATTTTTTATATGGTTTTATAGCTTGTTTTTTCGTTATAAATACAATTAAAGTGTAGATTAAGATTGATATACAGTTGTTTGCAAAAGGAACACATGAAAAAAGCGGCTCACCCCACATGGATTGAAATCGATCTCACCCAATTTAAAAAAAATCTTAGGGTTATCAAAAAGGCTATTGGCAAGAGCCTTTTTTGTTTGCCTATCAAAGCAAATGCTTATGGGCATGGTTTTTTTGAGGTAGCAAAATCAGCGGAAGAGGTGGGAGTTGACTATCTAGCCGTCGCTCATCTCAAAGAAGGGGTAGAGCTTAGAAATGAGGGGATCAAACTTCCTATTTTGGTACTGGGAGCCATACACGAGGATCAAATAGAAGATTTAATTCGTTATGATTTGGAATTTACTATCAGCTCAAAATACAAAGCAGATCTTGTAGCTTTAGCCTGCAAAAAGATGAGCCTATCATGCAAAGTTCATATCGAGGTCGATACCGGCATGCAAAGAACAGGGGTAAGGCCTTCTACAGCTCTAGATCTTTACTCTCATCTTTTAGCCCTTGGATGTTTTGATGTTGTGGGGATTTATTCTCATCTAGCAACAGCCGACGCTCCAGGTGATCCTCATGCTAAAGCACAGATAGAGTCATTTATTTCTCTGATGGAGCATGAGAGCTTTGTAAATAAGCCACTGATCAAACACCTAGCCAATTCAGGAGGAGTTCTTTTTTATCCTCAATCACACCTTGATATGGCACGCCCCACATTGCTCGCCTTTGGCTATAAACCGGAAAACTGCCCTGTTGCATTTAATGAGATACAGCCGTGTTTTACTCTGAAAAGCAAAATCTCCTATTTTAAAGTAGTATCAGAAGGACAGGGGATTAGTTATGGAAGACGGTATGTGACAAGCAAACAAACCCGCATTGTCACCATACCCATCGGCTACGGTGATGGGTATAAAAGAGGGCTTTCTAATAAAGCCTCAGTACTCATCCGTGGAAAGAAATTTCCAATCGCTGGAAGCATCTGCATGGACCAGTGCATGGTTGATATCGGAGACTCAGAGGCCTACGTTGGTGATGAAGTTGTTCTTATCGGAAAGCAAGGAAATGAAGAGATCTCTCTTAATGAAATAGCTGGCTACTGTGATACGATTCCGTATGAGGTTCTTTGTTTTTTCAATGAAAGAATTCCGAGGATTTACAAGTAATATTTTCATGTAAAAATGCCGTGTAAAAAATGAATTAGTTCTCTATCGTTCATGCGTTTTTGAACTAAAACCATGTAATAAGGAGAACATCATGAGTGCAATAGTAAGCCGCCCACAAATACCTACAACTTTCGCATTGTCAGAAGGTGTCGCTGCCGTAGGGCCTAAGGGTTTATCAGTAGATCCTGCTGTTTCAGCCGTTGCTCAAAAAGCTCTTTCTCTTCTAAGAGTGTGCTTTAAGGTTCAAATTAAAGCTGATCAATGGATGCCTTCTGAAGGTTGGGCAGTAATTGAAGTGTTAGATGCAGATGCAAATCAGAGCGTAAAAAGAATCCCAATGACCAATTTTGAAGATGCTTATTGGTCTGTACAAACTAAATTGCGGGAAGATGCAAAATTTATTGTTTCCTTTGCATATCAAAACGATGATGGGAGCGTCGTTCTAATGAGAGAGTTAGGAGGGTATAGAACTGTAACTGGGGCTGGATATTATTTTCTTAAAACTCCTGCTTTCTATTGATAATCACGTTTAGTTCAGTTTTCTTAACATGTAAAAAGCCGCTTCGAGCGGCTTTTTACATGTTCATCTATATCATTTGAGAGTTTAGAAACTAAAAAATTAAGAGGATCTTAAAAGATTTTTCTGCGCGATTTCGGATTCACCAATCCAATAGCAGAAAAGAGCTGCGGGAATGCGCAAAATTTTTGCTTTTCCTCTTGTATTGGGAATGTTTCCAATGTCAGAAGAGCTCTTGGTGATTACATAGCCGATGGATAAGTTTTTTTGCTCACAAAATCTCTCAAGTGCAGAAACTTCATCGAGAGTTGTCTTTTGTGAGCGATATTTGACCTCAAGGGCAAATAGCTCACCGCCTGATTCAATCACTAAGTCTTGCTCTTTGTTTTTAGAATCTTTCCAGTAACTAAATCTTGCATCTTCAGAAAAACTATGAGCAGATAGATGGCTAAGGATCGTGGTTTCTACTGCAAGTCCAAGCGCTGTAGGATCTTCAAGAAGGGTTTTTCCCTTTAACAATATAGCTGAGACAATGGCTGGATCTGCCAGATAAAACTTGTAGCGGGCTCGTAAAATTTCTTTTCCATTTCCGTATTGAGCAAGTCTATAGTTGACTTCCTCCCTCTCCTAAAGTAGGGGGATTCCTTCCTGCCATCACTCCCTAGTGGAAGTTGGATCGATTACTCGACTGCTATTTTACTAGCAACAGGCGAACTGGGCAAGCCCTGCCCTTAATATATTTATTGAGGCTACCAGATCGGCGTTCGCTTGGTGACCACAACTTATGCAGTGAAATTCTGATTGAGTCTTCCGGTTATTAGTATCAGTGCAGTGACACTCGGGGCATTCTTTGCTCGTATTTCTTGGATTTACCAGGAGCAACTTTCCCCCTGACCACTGTAACTTATACTCTACCATTTGCCTAAAAGCGTACCATCCTTGTCTAAGGATTGCTTTATTAAGTCCTGATTTGGCCTTTACATTACTTCCTGGCTCTTCTAATGTACCTTTTGCCGATGCAGTCATATTTGCAATTTTCAAGTCTTCCATCACTACGATCGCGTGTTTTTTGCTAATCTCTGTGGAGAGCTTATGGTGAAAATCTTTAGCTATGCTTGCCTTTTTACTAGATATTTTTTGAATAGATAACTTTTGCTTTTTCCATTTTTGGGAGAACTTTTTCTTACGACTAAGTTTTCTTTGGTTCCAGCTTATCTTGTTTTCTAGATTTTTTAAGTCTAACGGTTGTATGACCTCTTCTGTCTCCTCTGAAGAGATCGTTGCGAAACGAACAACCCCTAAATCGATCCCTACTGTAGTTGTACTTTGACATACAGGATCGGGTAATTCTTGCTCAGTCTGGAAGGAGACATACCAATGCTTGCCACGCTTTGTAACGGAGGCATTTTTTAAAGTCCCTTGTATTTCCTGAGATTTACGCATTTTCACAAAGCCGATTTTAGGCAAAAAGACTCGGGGTAATACGCCGCGTCCCTGAGCATCCTTTTGAGTAAAGTCGAAATGGATTTGATTGCTATCGGGATATCTTAGGCTATTATGAATCCCTTTTTTACGAAAGCTAGGGAACTTCTTAGGGTTTGTTGGATCCAGGCCTTCCCAGATAGCTTGCTGTAGAAATTTCAAAGACCATTGCTGTGTATGTACAGGGCTTTCATAAAGAAAGCCATATTCATCAGAGGCTCTCCATAAGGTAAGGAGTCTTGCTAAATCTCCGTACTGCATAAGAGGAATCTTCCCCTCAAGCCTTTGCTTTTGCAGAGAAAGAGCTTTATTCCATACAAACCTCGCGCAGCCACAGGCTCTGACAAGGATGTTTTCTTGTTCCTTTGTGAGATCTAATCTAAAACGGAAAGCTTTGCGTAATATCATGCAAATATTTTACACTTGGTCTATGAAAAGTCAAGATGAAATTAGACATGGTAGAAATTGCGTTTTCCAGATGCACGTACATTTGGTCTTTGTTACAAAATACAGAAAATCTGTATTCACAACTTCGATTTTAGAAGAGCTCCGTAGTATCTTTTACGATATATGCAAAGATTTTGAAGCGGAGTTAATCGAGTTTGATGGAGAAACTGATCACGTCCATTTATTGATTAATTATCCTCCTAAAGTTGCTATTTCTAAGCTCGTGAATAGTCTAAAGGGTGTTTCTAGTCGGCTAATTCGCAGAAGAAAACATTCTTCCATCCAAAAATGTTTATGGGGAGGACAACTATGGTCCCCCAGTTATTTTGCTAGTAGTTGTGGAGGCGCTCCTCTTTCCATTATTCGTCAGTACATTGAAAACCAGACAAAGCCCCCTGAGAATCTTATGTAGTAAAGACTAGCGCCTAACTCCTACCTGAAGGTAGAAGTCTGCGGCGTTATGTTGTGATCAGATGTGTAGTTTCGAGCAAGTTCAGGAAATTTTGCACATTGGGTTTAGGAACGTTTAAATTATTGCAAAGGGTCGAAATGTCCTGAATAGCGCCGTTATGCATGCATATGCTTTATTTCGGTGAAAACGGCCCGTTTCCATGGAGGAAGATCGAAGTTTTTTTCTTCTCTCCACCAAGGATTAAACTGGGCCAGTACGGATATGAGTTCTTCTTTAGGTATCTTCATAACCTAATTATACCTTATTTTTTTCATTTTAAGTAAAGTATACTTACCTTATTTCTTGATTTTAAGGTGGTTTTTGAAATAAATGATCTAATTCTAAGACTCTGAAGAAACAGGTGTAACTCAAGTTTTTAAGTATTAATGGTTAAAAACTAGTAGTTCCTATTCCATTTAAGAGAAAACTTACCCTCTTCCTGCTCTTGAGTTTCTGCTTGGAAGATAAATCCATGCTTTAGATCGACCTCGATCTTTACATCACTGCTGGTAGCACTTTGAGTCAGAGACACGGTCACTCCGTGGGTCAAATACCATCCGATTTGTAGGGATATTTCATCGGAGCCATCTTTACCAACAATCGTTAGGCGATCGACACCAATGCTGCGTCTGATCGCTTCGAGCACATCGGGACCTCCGCTACCTGACATCGATACGATGACGTTCGCTAGCTGGAGCGCCTGTATCGCTGTAATCTCTGAGATGTCTTTATTAAAGAGTATACGGGCAAGTATGGAACTTGTCGGCATATGAGGAATCGATTGAAAGGTAAGAGTAGGTGCGCTCAACGGCCCTTGCATCACAGCGAGAACCTGCACATCAGACATCTGCAGATCGCCGCTGATCTTTATGTAGGCACTAGGTGTTGGCGTGTCATGGAATGTGATCTCCCCACTTGTCAGGGTAAATTGTTTTCCTGAGAAGCTAAACTCTCCCTTAATAAGTGTCAGAGAGCCCTCTGCAGCAACAGTGGCATTTTTACCCGTTAGATGAACCTGTCCCTTCCACTGGGAGTTTAGTCCCTTACCTCGAACAAAAACGTTATCATCGGCTGTTATGTTTACATCGTAATGTAAGGGGTAGCTCTTAGGCGATTTAAGAGACGCTCCTTGAAGGTGAATGGGGCGGTTTACGTAAATAATATCGAGCTCAGGTACTGCTACAGGAAGACTTTCTCCAATATAAATGGTCGCTTTGGGAACATCGACATATCCTTTTACTACAGCTGTTTTTGTGTTGCCGGTTACAGTAAGCTCTCCAGTAAACTCAGAGCTGATCATGTCAAAGTCAAGAAGCTTTAAATCCTTGAGATCAGCCTTTACGCAGAAGGGGAAGTTCTCTTTAGGACTTAACTCCATCGAGCCGGTGGCATTGAGAGTGCCCCCTTCTTTGCCATCAGATAGGAACTGCGTTAGTAATAATTTATCATCTGCAGCTTCTACTTTTGCAAAAACGTTTTTAAGTCTCATCCCTGTGATATAATTTTCATATCCTCCCTTTTGGAGATCGATCTGCCCTTTTAGTGAGGGGTCTTCAAGGTTTTTGGATAAGAATAGATGGCAGGTGATAAGACCCTTGGCTTTATGACTTCCTATGTTGATGAAGTCGAAGATGGCTTCTAGCTCACCTTCAGCTGTCATTTGAGCTGAAACAGGCGCCTTTTTATCAAGAGCGAGGGAAAAAGGAGCTGAGGTGTACTTTAAGGGAAGGGTTGCGCTGAAATCTAAAAACTGCTGATCTGTCGCATAGATATGAGAGAAGATCTGCACTTTGTTATTTTCTAAGTGGGCTTGGAGTGTCCCTTTGGCTTTTAGAGGGTCTTCTTTGCCTTGCTGCATTAGATCTGCCTGCTCTAGCACCACATTGAAATAGCCTGAATGTTTTTCAGGGCTGGCCTGCAGCATACCATCAAAAGATGTCGATCCATACAGGTGAACACCGGGCTTTGTGATGGTGAGAACATCAAGCGGCAGATGCTCCGCTTTTGTAGAGATTTTAGTCGTATTTTCATCAAGCTTTACATCGAGATAGAGGGTGCCGTCTGCAATATTTAAAAAAAGATTGTCTACAGATAAGTGATGGGTGTTTCCTTGAAGAGAGAAGGGTGACTTGATGGAAAAAGGCTTACGTAGTAGCTCGCCTGATAATGTGTCTACTTCTACATCCCATTTCGGACCATTCTTTTGAAAGAAGCCGGTAGATCTTAGATACATATCTTCTTTCCATGCGCCGCTTGCGTAAATCTCAAAAGGATGCCTGCTTCCATTTTGTGCTGTTTTCAGCTGCAGGGTAGAAAAGTACATGTCTTTGTAGAGTACATTTTCACATTCGATAGAAAGTATCCCTTCAGGTTTTGTAAGTAGATTATGAACCTTCATATCGAGCACCGCTTGCGATAGTAGCTTATCAAAGTAGCGCACATTTCTCATGAGAATATGAGCTCTTACATCTTCAAGAGTGTTATCTCTTTTTTTCTTTAGGGGCGTTGCAAAATGGATCTCTCCACCAAGGCTGCCATCGAGGTTTGATTCTTCAGCAAGAAGAGGTCTGAGTGTGCGAAGGCTCGGTGCTGATATAAAGAGATCTCCACTTGCAAAGTCTTTATGAAAATCATACTGCATATCTCCATCGAGCTGAGCGCCAAGCGCTGCTACATTAAGATTCGAAAGGAAAATGAACTGATTTTGCTGTGCAAAATCACCACCAAACTTTGCGTCTAAGAGATTTGATCTAAGAGTGCCATCAAAACATCCTTTCCATGTATTTTGTTGATTTGCCGCTGAAAGAGTTACTTTTGCATCGCTATAGTGCATGCCATCTATCTTAAGATTTGATGAGGTGATAGATGCATGAGATGACGACTTGTCCCATTTGATTTTTCCTTTTACATCGCCTTCTAAGGCAAAAGGAGCAAGGGCAGAAAAACGGGAGATGTCTGATAGGACAAATACGGAAGAGAGCTTTGTGAGATCAAGCTCTTTATCTAATTTGAACTTCGCAGCAAGTTCTAAAAATGAGCTTTTAACAGAGATCTTTTTGCAGTTTATGGCAAGATCGGGATACAGCAAAGCTGCCCCTTGCACTTTCCAAGAGCTATCAAGGAGCTCAAAGGATGGAACATGCAAGCGGTTTGCAACCCCAGTTAAAGCCACTTGCAGAGGGGCTCCCGCCGTTTTTTCTTTAGAGAAAAGACTCTTCCATGTACTCCATGGCCCCTTTATGGATGACTTAATATCGAAGGCTCCATCAAAGGGTAGAGATATGAAAGGATCTATGAGTTTCGTTGAAGGGAGCTTTAGATCGATTCTGGCCTCTAGGAAGTTTGTTCTAGCATCACCGTCGATGTAAACTTTGGTAAGTATCGGTGATGAATCTTTTCCGGCGATTTCGAGATAAAGGAGGATCTCATTTACGTCTTCAGAAACCTTAGCTTTTCCTTGAATAGAAACTGATACTGTCTCCTTGCTTGCTAAATTGTGCAAATGCAGCGTTCTTATCCGAATATGACGTGAGGCAAAGGAAAAGGGCAGAGATTTTATCTTGGCAGCAGCAATTGGGGTCTGCTCCATTTTTTTCCAAGTAAAGGACGGCTCAGAATAGAAGTAAGAACCTTCTTCAACGCTGAGGTAGCTTATGGTCAGTTTTTTTTGTAGTAGAGGCAGTAGAGCGATACGCAGTTTTGCGTTTTTGAGCTCGAGCGATCTGCCATCATCCATTTGTATTCTGAGCTCATCCACCGTCCATTTAAACGGGGGCACCCCATGAATTTTTCCAATCTTTAATGTAATCCCTTGCTCTTCTGCTTTTTCACTAAGGAAAACAGTAAGCTTTTCCCTGCACCAATTGGTTTGCAAAAGCCCAAAGCCAGTGGATAGCGCTGCAACGAGCACTAGAATGCAAAACGTAAAAGTCTTGAAAAAGTAGCTACTTATTTTTTTTATCATACTTAGAATGTTTGTCCAATGCTTACTAAAATTCTATAGTTTTTATCGACGTCTTTTCTTTTTTCTAAGGGAAAGCCTGCATCCAAACGAAATGGACCCATAAATGAGAAATATCTTAGACCAATCCCAACAGATTTAAGCCACTGTCCTTTAAAAGAAGGCAGGATATTTGCATATACATTGCCCATATCGAAAAAAGGAACAAGTCCCACAGTTTTAGACACGCGAAAGCGTGTCTCTAGCGTATAAAAAAACTCGGATCTGCCCCCATACGGCTTATTCTGATCGGTAAGGGGGCTGACTGTCTGGTAGGCGTAGCCACGAAGGTCTTCTTCCGAGCCGCCGAAGAATCTTTTAGAGACAGGAATCGCATGCTCATTTTTACTGAAAATTGATCCAATCGTGAGTTGCTGCGCAATGACAAAGGCTCTACTTTTATTCACTGGAAGATAGTGGCTAAGAGTAAATACATTGCTAAAGTAGATCTCTTTAGCATCATTTACATTGATTGTGGGGACACCACTATAGGAAAATGCAATCCCTTTTGTCGGGTTAAGCAAGCTGTTAGATCCACTCCAAGCAAAATATAAAGGGAGCTCAAGCAGCCAGTAGTTACCGTTTTGCGCGCTACTTGTAACGAGCAGCCTTTCTGCTTTACCACCGATGGAGATACGTATCTTTTTACCAATACGCCGCTCTATTCTGTTTGTAAGATTATATGTTCTTTCTGAGTAGGGATTGATGTTTTCTTGTAGAGCCTGGCCCTGCCATACATAATCTTGTCCGATCCTGCCAAAGTTTGGGAATATATACGTCGCAACGCCTGTGTGGCTTCTTTTTGTGACATCACCTTGCAAACTGAGCCTTTGTCCAAGTCCTGCCATATTGCGATTTTCCCAGCCAACTGTGATACCAGGACCATAGTAGGTTTGGTAGCTGACCCCGATATTGACGCTGCGATGTTTACTTTCGACCACTTCGATGTGCATCGGTAGATCGCCACTCTCACTCAAACTCTCTTTATGAGTGATGATGACAGAGCTGAAAAGCCCTGAATCAATCAGCGCTTTTTGCGTATCTTCTACAAGGATGCTGTTGTAAGGATCCTGCTGCTTCCATTCGAGTTTCTCCTTAAAGAATAAAGGCTTTACGCGTTTATTGCCCTCTACGGTAAGAGGGCCGAAGCGGGAAAATGGGCCCGCTTTTACCTCGATCTTGATACGAACTGTTTTGGTTTCTCCATCTACAATGATTTCCCTTTTTGCAATGCTTGCTAAGGGATAGCCACATTCAGAGAGTTTTTGAAGGATCTTTAGTTCGGCTGATATTTCTTTCTCTGCCCGCATCGTTCTACCGAGGGTGATACCAAGATCTTGAAGAGCAAAGGGAGGACACTTTGTTTCTTGGCCAGGATCTATCTCATACATCTGTATGTCGAACGACTCAATTTTATATACGGGGCCTGGATCGATTTTTACTAGGACGAGAGCCTGCTCGAAGCCTTCTTCCACCTGAATGGCGACAGATGCTTCATAATATCCATAGGCATGGAGGACTTTTAAAATTTCTGGAATATCGGACTCCGCCCTATATCGAACAGCATTGATAGAGTCGGGAGGGCGTTTTTTCAGTGTACTGAGCTGCGTGGTTGATCTTAGCGTTTTTACAACACCCTTATCATCGATTCCTAAATACTGCACCGTATAGGAAACGCTTGCCTCTGCAAAGGAGCACAGAACCAAAATTAAGGATAGTAAAATTCTTTTGACATGCCGGGGCTTTCTCAAAGTATCGTTTGCAAGTGGTGTGGTTTTTAGCGATCTGTTGTAATAATTCGACCAATTTTCTATAAGTGAGCAATTAAAAACAAAAAAAATCAAAGTGGAGTTTTTATGCAGACCACAAGAGTAAAAAGTGAAAAAGTCTTTATTTCTTCCTGCGGTGTTATTCCAGGTGGTGTGAATTCTCCTGTTCGCAGCTTCAAAGAAGTCGGTATTCTTCCTATGGTCGTTAAGTCAGGCGCCGGAGATACGATCATAGATGTCGATGGTAATTGCTATATAGATTATTGCATGAGCTGGGGCTCTTTGATGCTTGGCCATGCTGAAGAATCTATTGTAGAGTGCGTGAGCTCTCAGATGCGATGCGGCTCGTCTTTTGGAATCACAACAGAGGTCGAAAAGGATCTAGCGGAAAAGATCACCTCCCTCATCCCTGGAATGGATAAAATTCGTTTTGTCTCATCAGGCACCGAAGCTACTATGAGCGCTATACGCCTTGCAAGGGGATATACAGGTAATAATACGATTATAAAATTCAATGGTAACTACCATGGCCATGTGGATAGTCTGTTAATCCAGGCAGGTTCTGGTCTTAGCTTACTTCCTCAAGCATCATCAAAAGGTGTTCCGGCAGATATGCTGAAACACACACTCTCTCTTCCTTACAACAATATAGAGATTGTCCGTAGCATACTAAGAGAGAAAGACGATATAGCAGCCGTGCTCTTGGAGCCGATCGCAGCGAATATGGGAGTTGTTCCAGCAGCACCTGAATTCATCCAGATGCTAAGAGAAGAGACTGAAAAGAAAGGGATCCTTTTAATCTTTGATGAGGTGATCACAGGCTTCCGTGTGGGGCTAACAGGTGCCTCGGGCTACTATGGCATACAGCCTGATCTGTTTTGCTTTGGCAAGATCATAGGCGGCGGGCTTCCTGCTGCGGCCTTCGGCGGTAGATCTGAGATCATGGATTTCTTAGCGCCGCTCGGCGGCGTTTACCAAGCGGGAACGCTATCGGGCAATCCACTTGCTATGCAAGCGGGTCTTGCAACAATTAAAAAACTAGAGGAGCCAGGTTTTTATGAAAGGCTGCAGCAAAAAGCAGATCTACTTCTGAAACCCATACAAGATCTTATAGAAGAGAGGTCTTTACCTGTATCTTTGCAAAGGGTGGGTTCCATGTTTACTTTTTTCTTTAGCTCTAAAAAAATTACGTGCAAAGAAGATCTGATGGGCATCAATGAGAAAAAATTTAAAGAGTTTTTTCAGTATCTATTTGGTAAAGGGATCTACATGGCTCCATCACAATATGAAGCGAATTTCGTTTCTATGGCTCATACGGAAGAGCATCTTGTTAAAACTAGAGATTGTATCCTTACGTTCCTTTCCCAAATGGATGGAAAAGCATGCTAAGAACTTTTTTGCGTTGCTTAGGTATATTATTACTTTTAGTACTAGCAAGGCCTGGCTACGCAGAAGAGCAAGCCTCTTCTCTTCAAGAAAGGCTTGAAAAATCGATCGATTATAACAAAGAGGGTCCCAATACGATCGGATATCTGCATCTTGCAAAAGATGCACCGATACAGGAGTCGACGTATATCTACGTTAAATTCGCACTTGCTGAATTTAAGAAGAGAGGAGTCCCCTTCGTCGTTTTAGATATCGACTCTCCGGGTGGTGAGGTTTTTGCCGCGCTTAAAATCTCTCAAGAGCTCAAAAAACTCGATATAGAAGACCATATCCCAGTAGTTGCTTTTGTCGATAACTGGGCCCTTTCCGCGGGAGCGCTGCTTGCTTACTCTTGCAGATTCATCGGCATAACAACGGATGCGAGTATGGGTGCTGCCGAACCTGTTATTATGGGTGAGGGGAAGATGGAGTCAGCATCGGAAAAAATCAACTCTGCCCTTCGTGCGGAATTTGCCAATACAGCAAGATTTTTTGGAAGGGATCCTCTG
>Ga0247841_10002938_pt1 | contig 32665 bp, 34 predicted proteins | sample LaCruzMarch2015__2_FD_192410 | JGI IMG/M metagenome (GOLD analysis project Ga0247841, IMG submission 192410) | Freshwater microbial communities from meromictic Lake La Cruz, Castile-La Mancha, Spain - LaCruzMarch2015_18m | ecosystem: Environmental > Aquatic > Freshwater > Lake | place: Spain...
CGGAGGGTCAAAGTGTCAAAAAGATTATTTTGATGAATAGTGAGAAGAGTCAAAATGTTTTAATCGGAGGGGAATCGGCAGTTTATTACGAGGGAAAAAGATATCCCCTGACTCTGAGTTTGAATAAAAAATCCCTGGTGGTTTCCATTGATGGGAACACCTTCCCAATTGCCGTTGGAGATGTTATCCAATTGGCAGACAATGTGACGGTGGGGGTGGAGGAAATCACAAATGAGGGTGCAACATTCTCATTCGGCGCAAGAAAAATAGTTCTTGAGGATGGAAAGCCAGTGCAGGAATGGGGGAAAAGTGTTGGAAGGGACAGAGCAATTGCAGGAAGCATGGTGACACTTGAGACCTATGATCAAAAAAAGGAGAATAGAATTAAGAGGATTTCGATAAGTTACATCTCTCCCTCAATAATTCAAATAAAACTAAATGAATATTGGACCGATCCGGTTTTTGGAAAGTTCAAATTTGCTTTGAATGGCATAATCCCTCGGGAAAATTGTTCAAACTGCCCTGAAGATTGCGGAAAATGTGCAGAACCTCCATCGGATCAGACAAATGAGACTCTGCCAGAAGAAAATGGGACCAATGCCACTTTGCCGGGAAATAATGAAACAAGCCCCTATGAAAACTACACTGCTGATTACACTGAGAATGTGACGCTGCCTGCTCCAGAAAATTTAACGGACATTAATCAGACAACTGAATTCAATGGAACGACTGATGAGGGCTTCATTGGCTCTGAAAATTTCACTAACAATTTAACGGATAATCCTGCTGATAGTCTACCTGATGATTCTGGAGATAATCTGATTAATAATCCTGCCGATAATCTCACTGATGATTTAACGGATAATCCTGCTGATAGCCTGACTGATAATTTAACCTATGATCCCATTGACAATCCTACTGATAATCTGACTGAAAATTTAATAGATAATCTGACTGATAATCTGCCCGATAATTTGATAGAAAATCCTGCAGATAATCTAACCGATAGTCCTTCTGATTCTGTTCCCGATTATCCTAAACCGGATGTCGCAGCTTATCTAGAACTGATGCAGCCAATGACTGTCGGAGTGGGTTCAAACATAACTGCGAATGTTGAAAATATCGGGGAAGGCGATGCCTCCAATGTTGCTGTAAAAATATATGAACTTTCTGGCAGTGATCATGTGGAGCTGGCCAGAGGAGACATAGGCTTCCTGAGCACCAATCAAATGGCAGAGGTGAGCATATTCTTCATCGCAAATGAATCCCGGGAATATTATTTCAGAGTATCTGCGGATGTCGCAGATGACGAAAATCTTTCGAACAACCTGTATGACTCTTCAATTATGGCAGTTTCAGAATCATCAATTGAAAACAATTCTTCATTGCCCGATGAAACAAGCAGTGAAAATGTCACAGCTCCTACAAACAGCACCTATTCCTATGGCAACGAAAGCCAAGGGGTGATAAATTTAACAAATGAATTCCTCATCGTCCCATCCTCTGGCAATGGTGGATCTGGCGGAGGCGGAGGATCTTCGAAATCAAGAAATACTGCAAATGATTCTCTAGCCGTGACTGGAAAAACTTCAGATTCTAATCAACAACCTCTTCCCGCTCCTTCTCGAACTTGCGGAAAAACAGAAATCTTCGGATACTGCACAGACAGGCTGAGCTTTCAATGGATGAATGACATCAAACTATTCTCATTTCTCAATCTGTGGTGGGTTTTGATAATCATCTTTTTGCTTGTGGTCATATCCTTGGTTGATTCCTACCTTGAAATGATAAGATGCAATAGAATCGCAGATTGCAAGAAGAAGGAGATATTCTCGGCTATTAGAAAACAGGGAGACATCAAAACCCGATTTAACTAATCTATCTTCCGAAAGAAACAGCTTTGACTCTTTTCTGCATTTTGAACATTTCTGAAATTTCCTTTACCGTTGTCGCATCCTCGGGTTTCTTGTCTTCTCTGATCCATCCCTGGACTCTTGGGAATCTCAGGGCAAAGCCTGGCTTCTCTCCAACCTTTCCCGCAGTATGCATGGGAGAAAGGGTTATTTCATCGGCCATGACAGTGAACAAAAATTTAGGCGTTGTCCAGACATCTGGAGAGATTCCTGTGTCAACTCTTGGAGATTTCTTTTCAGTTTTGTTCTTGTCCAAAAGTTTTCTGATTTCGACCCATTGGTCCTCTGTGAGGCCTGAGCCGATTTTTGCAATGCTCTTGAATGAATCAGTCTTCTCATCGTAAACTGCTGCCAGCAGGGCTCCTATGCCAAAGGCGGCCCTCATACCACGACCCTTGAAGTATCCGATCAAAACAACATCAATTGTATCATTCAATTCTCCTTTGTAACTTCGTTTTAATTTTATCCAATTGAAATTTCTCATTCCTGCCTCATAGGGAGCATCAAGTCTCTTGGCCATGATTCCCTCACTTCCAAGTTCAATTGATTCTTCAAAGTATTTGTCAAGTTCCTTTGGATCGTCCGTAAGGATTCTTTCCGATTCCCTTATGGTGAACTCTTTTTTTATTATGCCCACTAGTTTGGTTCTTCTTTCTTCATATCCTTCCCGGGTTATGTCCTTTCCATCAACATATAATAAATCAAATGCGAACAAAACAAGAGGTTTCTCCTTTGCCTTTTCTTCAATGTCATACTTTCTCTTTCGGGTTATTGTAACTTGGAATGGGAAGAGTTCTCCGGTTGCCTCATTGAACGCTACGGCTTCCCCCTCCAGGATGGCAGTCTTTGCCTTTATCTGCTCCCTTATGCCTTTGACTATGTCGGGAAACATGGGAGTCATTCTCTCAAGATTTCTTGAAAACAATTCTACTTTTTCTCCATTTTTATGACATTGCAATCTCAGACCGTCATACTTTTTCTCAACGGCGCATTTTCCCATCTTTCCGATGATTTCTTCTGCCGATGGCAGCCTTTCTGCCGCAGCCATTCTTATGGGGTTTCCAACTTTTGCCTTGAATGATTTCAGGGAACTTTCCCCTTTATTGAATAATTCTTCTCCAACCAATCCAAGATCGGAACAGAGATTGTAGGCTTTCTCAATATCTTTCCTAAGGGCCATTCTGTCTCCGGAAATTGCCTTGCTCATGGAATCCATGATTGTTGGATCTCCAATTCCAAGTCTCAGTCTGCCCATTACAAATCTTACCACATACTTTGCTTCCTTTGGACCGCATTTTTTTAGAAGTGCAGAGATGTGTTCAACTTTATTTTCAACACTCCCCTCTCCAGAAATATTGATGGTTTCATACAATAGGCTGTAGACCTCATTTATGGAAAGATTTTTTGAAGGATGTTTGTTGACTTTTTCTGCAACCAGTCCGAGATCTCCTTCTTTTTTGTACATAGATTTTATTTCTTCTTCCTTCTCTCCCGAACAGGAAACAATGGCTTTTCTCATCATGCTTTCGGCCATGCCTATCTCAACATTATAGAATGGAGGAAGGAGCTGCTCCTGGGTGAAGTAGACTATGGGTTTTACCTCATTCTTATCAACTTTCTTAAACATTTCAGAAAGAATTTCAAACATCTCCAATCTTTTGGAAGTCTGTTCTAGTTTTTCCAGATATTCACAAAAGATATTAAACTTCATTTATAGAAACCTCCTGCGGGTTTCTATGCATCCAGCATCCCTTTTATGAGTCACCATATATTTCCTACTCTACTGGCTGTTAAAAAGGTTTTTATATCGAGGAGGGCTAAATGGAATATGCAGCTTAGTGATGTTATTGAAAAGAGAAGATGTGTAAGAAAGTTCAAAGATAAGAAGGTTGATGAGAAAGATATTCTAAAAATAGTTGGTTCTTCACTGAATTCACCATGTGCAGGGGGGCTTTTTTCTGTCAGAGTCATTGTTGTGAATGATAGGGAAAAGAAGAACAGGATCACTGAAGCATGTTTGGGACAGACATTCATGGCCAAGGCTCCCTATTTTCTAGTCATATGTTCTGATAAAACTCAAACTAACAACATGTATGGAAGGTTTGCAAGAGCCTATGCAAGACAGCAGGCCGGAGCCGCAATACAGAACATGTTCCTTAGAACGGTTGATCTTAAACTTTCAACATGCTGGGTAGGCGCCTTTGATGACAAGGTTATCAAAAGAGTTTTGACCATTCCTGAAGATGTTGATGTTGAGGCAGTTCTTCCAATTGGCTATGCAGATGAGGAACCGGAGAAAAGATTGAAACCAAGTTTGAAATCTATTTTAAGGCTCAATTCTTATAAGGACAGTTTCTAAAAAGTTAGGTGGAAGATTGATACCTAATTATTGCTCATTCATTCTGTCCACTATCCTTTGATATTCTTTCAATATCTCCTGATAGGATCTATGCTCGATGGGTTTTCCTTTCAGACCCAGATTCTCAATGTTTTTGCAAACATCTTCAGATTTGCCTTCAATCTCAATATATTTCTGCCCATTGGGAAGATCATCCAGACAAACTTTGCATCTGTTTAGAAGAAGCATGTTTATGGGGTGATCATAGTCCTGTCTTCTTTTTGTGTAACTGAGGGTTTCTTTTAATCCTAGAAATTCTGCCAGTTTCCTGAGTTTTGGAATTTCTCTTGGGGGAAAATTAAAATTCAGTTCTTCTCTACAATTTAACACTTCGGTAATATCTCTTTTTCCCTTAACGGTCAGCACAGTCTTTCCCGGCTCATTTCTTATTCTGAGGAATCCGTTTTTCAAATCATAAATTGAATTTTCTTGCTCATAGTCAGTGTAGGACTCCCCCAGATTCTTTTTTATTATCTCAAACTCTTCTTCCTCAAGCAGGATTTTAGCTTCAGTTTCTATTTCCATTTTACATTATTCTTGATGTCTTTGTGGTCCATGAGGAGTAAAGGTGATTGTCCGGCATGTAGATGAGGTCAATATCATATTTTTTGTCGGATCTTGAAGGGTCCGGTCGAATGGTCACAGCTATTCCATTGTAATTCCAGATTTTCTGATCCCATATTCCACATGAATGGGGGATTTTTCTGGCCTTCATGAATTCCTCAATAATCCCTGCAGAAACATAATTTTCATTAATCCATTTTCCACTGGTGGTTTCCCCATCGGTATAGAATAACTCTCTAAAAATTACTTTTTCTATATTAAGTTTTTTAGCATGATCAAGATACTTCATCAACCCCATTTTTTCACCAATACCTTCCTTGGATAGAACACAGCTAAGTTGAATGTCTATATCTTTTTCAATTATCTTGGAAATTGTTTTTTCAAAATCATATTCTTTCATGCCCATCAATTCTGAATTGATCCGAGAGTCATAGTGTGCTCGAGAAATTATCAAATTTGTTAACCCTGCTTTAGCAAATTTATCTAGGGATTGGATATTTTTAGAAGAGAAAATATTTTTTCCATTGCTGTACATGGTCACCTGTCCAAAATAATTAGATACAGTTTCAATTATTTTTGATAATTTTTCAGGCTTTATCAGAGTGGGCTCGGTTCCACCAATAATCTTAGAATCTATTACTCCAAATGACTGTGCAAATTTAATTGCCCTTTCTAGCCTGTTCAAATCGATCTCTCCTTCTTCTATTCTCCAATTCTTGTTTTCATAATTATTTTTGGTTATGCAGAAACTACAATCGGCATTGCAGCCACTGTTCCTTGGAACAACAAACAGTGTTCTTGCTTTTTCCATTTTTAGCTCGCCCCCGTATCACCATCAAGAATAGGTGGGGGGGAGTTTTTCTCTAACTTGGATATTACTAAATCTTCAAGTTTTAGCAGGCATCTCAAAAGCAGCCGATCATGTTCAAGACTGTATCCTTGAACAAACTCATTCCTCACATCCAATAATAATTCAATTCCTTTTTCAGAATTATTCACTCTTTCAAATATGTCATCAAGTTCTTCATATTTGTAATGGAGGCTTAGCATTTTGTTGTAATGACTAAATTTCAGATGGGCATCACAGTGTTCGTATCTTTCCATGGGATCTTTGCTTTTTTCATATCCTTCGGGATGATATATCTCCATTGAAATGCTGAGCTCTTTTACCCTTGAATTAAATTTATACCTCAAATTTTTTGTTTTCATACTCTACTTTGGTGTTGCAAACTATTTACCTATTTCTGTACTTATTTTGTCCATAGTGTTGTCATTTATCAAAATGCTTAAATATCTACAAAAGATCATTTTGAAATGCTTGATACCATTACTGTAAAGAAGATTGAGGATTTTGTTTATTCTAAACCTAGAAGTGTTAGTGAGATTGCTGAGCACCTAAATAAAAGCTGGAGAACCACCGACAGATATGTCGAAGATATTGCCAAGGAATATGGGACAATTGCTGTGAGAACATTCAGGGGAGGAACACGAGGAGCATTGAAAATTGCCTACTGGGCAAGCGTTGAGAAGCTTCATTCTTCAGTATTCCAAGAAAAATTGGTGAAGGACATAGAATCTTCAAAAAAGAAAGAAGATTTTAGTGCCTTTGACATATTCCAGCATGTTCCAGATAAAAATAAACGGGCGATAGTTGGAAATGAGAAGAAGAATATCAAAGAATGGAAAGTCCATCTTGTCAAAGCAGAGAAACAGGTGCTATTCCTTTCAGGAAATCTTTCATGGATCAATCTTAAGGGAGAAGAAGATCTTTTTTCCATTGTTGATGGGCTTGTCAAAAAAGGCGTTTCCATAAAGATTCTTTCAAGGGTAGATTTGGCTTCAAGGAACAATATTGAAAAAATGCTCTCATTGAATTTCAAACACGGAAAAGATCTTATTGAGATAAGACATTCGGAACAACCCATCAGGGGATTTGTCATAGACAATAAAATCATGGGTTTGAGGGAGATTAAAGAACCAACGGGAAAGGTGAATGAGCTAAGCAAGAGAACATTCATTGAATATATCATAAGGGACAAGGAATGGATAGAATGGATGTCAAGAGTATTCTGGAAAATATTTTCTAATTCTATTTTGGCGCAAAAAAGAATTGAAGAATTGAGAAAGTTGAAGTAACCTTTCTTAGAAAGAAACGTTAATGAAAGAATTCGGAAATTTTAAAAAGAGGGTTTTTCTATTTCGCCAATGACTGACATACTATTCAAAAGACTTACAGAAAGATTTCCATTAGAAGAGAACATGGATGTGTCTGCCTATGAGAATTTTGAAAGAATTTATTTAAGTCTTCCTGATTTCAGATTCAAAAAATATCCCCTATTTGATTCTTATGATAGGATAAAAGATCTTGCTTCTAAAATTTTCGATGTTCCCTTTGCATATGAAAAAAGGGGAGATACTGGGCCTGCAATATTTTTTGAGCCAGAACTTAAAACAGACTATCAAAGAAATCATGTTAACCATAGCATAGAAGTAAAACTTCCAGCAAAATATCCAATAATTATCATAGACACTGGAAATCGAGGATGCGGTTTTCTTCTTGACAATCAAAGGGACAATTATTTCAAATTTGTTGAAGAAACATTCAATCTTTTTCTAAAGAATTCTAATAAATAGACCATCGTCATTCAATCAAAAAATAAAAAGGTGGAGGCTGGCCTTTCGACCAGCCCCTCTAAAAATTAAATGTAAATAAATAAGTTATTTACGGATTTATCTGTAAACGTCTATACCCAAATCAGACATGCCCATTCTTGGGCTTAGGTCCTGTAGAGGTTTTCCTAATACGTAAGGGGATTTAACTCCTGTAAGTATTGTGATAACTCTGACTCTTCCGTTGAATTCCTTGTTAATTCTGGCTCCTATGATAACCTGAGCATCGGATGAAAGATTGGAAGTGATCATCTCACCTACATTGTTCAATTCATCTAATTTCAAGTCTTCTCCACAAATTACGTGGATAAGGGCTCCAGTTGCTCCTTTGTAATCTACATCAAGCAAAGGATGTGACAAGGCCTGCTTTACAGCTTCTTCAACTCTATTCTGAGTATCGCTCTCTCCGATTCCTATGACTGCGACATCTCCATTTTTCATGATAGCGGCTACATCTGCATAGTCAAGGTTAATCAATGATGGGATTGTGATTGTCTCGACAATACCCTTAATCATTGTACTTACTAATTCATTTGCAACTGCGAATGCCTGTTCGATAGGAAGGTTTCCTGCGATTTCGACCAGTCTGTTGTTGTCTATGACGATTACGGTGTCGGTATGGTCTCTGAGTTGTTGAAGACCGAATTCGGCTTTATCGATTCTAGCCTTTTCAGTTTCAAATGGCATTGTAACTACTCCGATTGTAACTGCTCCAGACTCTTTTGCGAGTTGTGCAACTACAGGGGCAGATCCAGTACCTGTTCCTCCTCCCATTCCGGCGATGACGAATACCATGTCAGCTCCTGAAACGCATCTCTTTAATTCAGAGATTGCTTCCTTGGCTGCTTCTCTTCCCTTCTCAGGGAATCCACCACATCCAAGACCTCTTGTAAGTTCCTTACCAATAAGAATTTTCTCATCGGCCTTACTTACAGAAAGGTGAAGTGCATCAGTATTTGCGGCATAAATTGTGGCTCCTTGAAGTCCCTTGTTGAACAACCATGTTACCATGTTTGATCCGGCACCTCCGCAACCAAAGACCTTTATGCTTGCCTTACCAGCTTTGAGTTCATCAAAATTGATACCGTATGTCTTAGCTCCGTCTACTGCTTCTTTTGCGAAATTTAACATTTTTTTTGACCTCCTTTCATTTTTTTAGTTTTTACTTTTCTCACGAAAAGTTTAAATACTTGTTACAGTATTTTTTATTAATCTAAAGAGAGGATACATCGTTCAGAAGACGTTGTCATTCGAATACACCCCAAATTTATTCGGACCCCCAAAGTTGAATAAATTTTTATTTAGTTATATAACCTAGATTCCGTTTATAAACATTATCGTTTTTCGGTAAACTATATTCTTTTGCATTTAATCTGTTTTTTACCACTGAGAAATTTATTATATTCTCATAAGATTTAAAAATCATTTACAATTTTCACATAAACGGGAGATTGAATGATTCAAAAAAATAAAAAAGAAGAGATTGAGGAGGGAATTTTCTATGGTGAGATGAAGGAGAAAGCCATAGATCAGAGCCTGGACAATTCAATCAAGGATGGGGCAACGGCATCGGTTGCCCTGGGGGCAGGGGAGAATTTCATTTCGGCCTATGCCATTGCCATGAGTGCTTCTAATTTTCAATTGGGTATACTGTCTGCTCTTCCAAGCCTTATGCCTGGAGAGATAATCAGCACGAAGCTCATGAATCATTTTTCACGAAAGAACATTATCATAAAGGCCAAGCTTGTCCAGGCAGCACTTTGGCTTCCAATACTGCTCATTTCTCTTTTGTTTTTGAAGGATATCAAATTTGCACCTTGGCTTTTGATAGTATTCTATTCCACTTATACTCTTGTGGGATTCATGATCAATCCGGCCTGGGGTTCCTGGATGAAGGATCTGACTGCCGGAAGGGAGATTGGAAAGTATTTCGGACTGAGGAATAAAATTGTGGGATTTGTGAGTTTGCTTGCAACTCTTGCGGCAGGATTCATACTTGACTTTTTCAAAAATAGGAAGATGGTGTTTATCGGATTTGGATTACTTTTCATTGCATCGGCCCTTGGAAAATTCATTTCCACAAGATTTGTCAGAAAAAAGTATGAGCCTAAATTCAAAATTGAAAAAGAGGCATACTTCTCCTTTTGGCAGTTCCTAAAAAAGGCCCCCTCCAATAACTATGGGCGGTTTGCAATATTTTTTGCTGCGATGAATATGGCTACCTATATTTCCGCACCATTTTTTGCACCCTACATGCTGAAGGATTTGCAATTTAGCTACATAACTTTCACCATGATTAATCTGGTGATTTCGGCGGTGGCAACTTTGCTTTTCATGCCCCTGTGGGGAGAGTTCATAGATCGACATGGGTGTGTTAAGACTCTTCAGATTACATCCTATCTTGTTCCAATAATTCCTTTGCTATGGCTGCTATCCCCTTCCCTTTGGTGGCTTGTGTTCATCCAAGTATTAACGGGAATAGTCTGGGCAGGATTCAATCTTGCGGCTGGAAATTTCACCTATGATGCAGTTACGAGACCAAGGATGGCTCTTTGTATTGCCTATACTGCAACACTGACAAGCATAGGGATATTTTTGGGAGCGATAGCAGGAGGTTTGCTTGCCTCATTTACTACGATCTCTATGAATATCTATTTCTTTGTGTTTGTGGTGTCGGGACTTGCAAGATTGGCGGTTACCGTCCTGTTCCTTCCAAGGATAAAAGAAATTAGGCCAAATATTAGTCAGATGAAATTATACCTCAAAATGTGGAGACCATTCAATACTGGAAATTCTGCAATGTCAAGGGTCGGCGAAATTGTGGAGCTTCCATTCCATCTTTTGAAAACCCGGAAACGATAAGGTTATTAAATAATCTTACATCAAGGTAATTATCGGAGAAAAAATGTTTAACAGAACCAAATGCCCTCAGTGCAACAATAAATTTAGCAAGAAGTATAATTTCTGCCCCCATTGCGGTTTGTCCATGAGAGAGGGAGAGAAGTTCTTTGAGCCGTCCTTCAATCTGGGATTCCCATTTAACACCATTTTCAAGCAGCTGGAAAAGCAGATAGAAAAAGAAATGAAGAATCTGGACAGGGAAATGGGAAAATCCATGCTGGACATGGACAATCCGACTCCTTTGATGAATGGGCTGACTATCAAAATTGATTCTTCAAGCGGAACCCCTGTTATCAAGGTGAGTTCCATGAATGGCTCAAATAATACTTCTGAGAAAGAAAAAGTTCCAAAGGAGAATGTCGGGCTGAAAACCAAAATGACTGAGGAAAGGGCAGTTGAACTTTCAAAACTTCCAAAGGAGGAGGCAAAGACAACGGTAAGAAGATTAACTGATAGAATAATCTATGAGTTGGACATCCCAGGGGTTGAGAAGGAGAATATTCACATAACAAAACTTCAGAACAGCATTGAGATAAAGGCATTTTCCAAGGACAGGGCATATTTTAAATTGATTCCAGTTTCTCTTGCAATACTCAATTCTAAGTTGGAAGAGGGAAAGCTTGTTCTAGAATTGAAACCCTGATTAAATCTTCAGAATTCTTCTGCAATTTCTGCTTCCGCATTTGCAGGGAACATTAATGCCAGTTACTCCATCCGAATAGCTTGAGGTTATCTCTTCACCTTCCTGTATGTCTTTGACGGCCACATTTCCTGAATCCGTTGCAATGGTGTTTGATTCACAGGAATGGTTTACAAATCTTGCCGGAGAATGATGAAAGAAAAACTTTCCATCTTTTCTTCTTTCAACAAATTGCTTGTCATTCAATGGAAGCTCATCAACTTCGCTTTTTGTGAGAACTTTCGAAAGCCCGTAGTCCACAACAAGCTCTCCTCTCTTGAAGTTCCTGCTGGCGAAGACGCCCTTTCCATGTATTCTTGATTTTGTCACAACAACATCCATGTTATATCCACTCCAGCTGCATTATCTGCTTGTCATAGGTTGGTAGTTCTTCAATGAGAGCAACATTCAATCCGAGAAGCTTCATCGGCTTCTTCAGAGCCTTTGCGATGTCAATGGCAGTGAGGATTCTTATTTTTTGACTGTCTAATTCAATAAGATTTTCTGGAATTTCAAAATCTGCCATAAGCCTCGATCTTATGATGTCCAGTTGCTTTAGCATATGCTCTTTTTTTATTTGAGGAGTTTTTTCAAGTTTTTGCTCATAATGGAATCCTGGTTTCAGCCCTTCGAGATACAATCCTGCATGGTAGATTCCGCCATCCTTTGTTTCCTGATCATATTCTCTCATGATGCTTTTCAGCCTTCTTCTCAGTCTGTTTTTGTATTGGAATTGGTTTTTCTGTTCTGCTGTGCAGAAGTTTATTGGAACTTTCACGTTGTCTTGGCACCACATCACTATTTTTAGGGCATCTTTCTCACTTCTTTTCACTGCAGTGCTATCATTTTTCCAGGTCATTCCTTTTTTCATTAGCGATGGAGCATTGATGACTGACATTTCAAGTTCATTGAAATTCATGAAGTCAACCTTGTCTTTTATTTTGTCCAAGAATTTGATTGTTCCTTCGGCCTGTTCTGGAATAATCGGGATTTCTATTCCAACTTTCCATTTGAATTTTGGTTTTAGTTCCAGGGCCCAGTCAATCTTCTTCAATTCTTCAATCAGATCCTCTTTCAAAAATTGCGGATGGAATCTAACTTCGTCCAGTCCAGCCCTTCCGAGTTTCTCCAGATTATCTTTAGTTACTTCTTTTGTTGTCAGATAGATATGGCAATGGAATTTTTTGCCAAATTTTTTCTTGAATGCTTTGATGTAGTCAATTGTCCTGTCAAGAACAACAAGGGGATCTCCGCCGGTTATGCCCATGCCCGTTGAATCTGAAAGTTCTGCTTCCTCAATTGCCTCATTGATTGCGTTTACATTTGACAATTGTCTTTCATTTGCGAAAACAAGGTCCTTTCCCATTCTGCTTTCCGGCAGAGGACAATAGAAACAACCCTGCCGGCATATCCCTGTTACAAACAGAACGAGTTTTCTGCCCTCAAGGCATTGGATACATCCCTCTGGAAGTTTTGGTTTCATTTTATACTAGAAGCTTTCCGTCTTTTATAAGCAATTTGCTGTCAACCCAGACCTCTCCATTGTATGGCTGTCTGAGATCCTTTACGATGTCGGCATGGACTGCGGATTTGTTCTTCCCATTGCATTCCTTGTATGCCTGGCCCAGGGCAAGGTGGATTGTTCCCCCGATCTTTTCATCGAACAGAAGAAGATTTGAGAACCTTTTTATTTTGAAGTTGCACCCTATTCCCAGCTCTCCGAGTTTTCTTGATCCCTTGTCGGTTTTAAGAAGATGATCCAGGGCTTCGAGGTTTGATTTGGCTGAGGCTTTTATGACCTTTCCTTTTTTGAATTCCAGCCTTATGCCCTCAATTTTTCTTCCCATGAAGAAAAGGGGATAGGTGAATGTGATGTGGCCTTCGGCAGTGTTCTCTTCTGGAGCAGTCCAAACTTCTCCATCTGGCATGTTGTGTCTCCCATTGCCGATGTCTCCAAGCCTTCCCTTTATTCCAAATGTCAGATCGGTGTCCCTGGAAACTATTCTGACCCTGTTTCCCCTATCCAAAACTTTTTTGACCTTTTCCATCATCCCTGTCAGTTTATTCCAGTCCTGGATGCAGGAGTCAAAAACAAATTTTCTGAATTCTTCTACTGAAAGTCCGGCATCCTCTGCAAAATCTCTTACGGGCCAATCGAATATCACCCATTTCTTCTTCAGTCTTTCATCGGAAATTTTTCTCAGGACTTTGCTTCGGATTGTTATCTTTTTTGGGTCGGCAGAATATAATTCATATCTGTTTTCAGGTGCTCCGATGTAGATTATCGCATCGGTTTGCTTCATTTCCTGATATCTGAGCTTTGGAAAATTATTCAATTGTTCTTCGGAGGCATATTGGTAGTAGTTGTATGACAGGCCTTCAAAATCAATGTCTATTCGAGGATAGGCCCCTTTCTGCAAAATCAGTTTTTGAAGTTCAAGAATCAATGGGCGTGCAGGAATTCCTGCAACAATTTGAACATATTCTCCCTTTTTTATTCTGCAGGAATGTTCCACGAGGATTTTTGCTATCTCCTTCGTTTTCAAATCAGAATTGAGCCTCAGTTTTTTAATCATTGTTCTCCGTGGCTGAAAGAACTCAAAGATTTATAAACCTTCCAATTCATTTCAATATTCTGAACATGGAAACATTAGTTGAATTGGTAAAGAAGGAAGGAGTGGGCATGGGTCTGACTCAAATATCTGAATTATTTCAAGAGCTCGTTAACGGGGGAAAGCTCGATGCCTACAATGTTGAACTTGATAAGATAGTCGAAGATACCGAAGATTTCGTAAAAAGAAGGAAGGGTGCAACGCTGACAAAAACAAAAACCTTGAATGGGGGTATTTTTTTCGTTGAAGATCCAACTACAAAAACTCAATATCATGTTGATTTGAACAGACAAAATTCTGCCCACTATGAAAACCGAATGAAATATGCATATCATTATTGGGTTGTTGAAAAACTACTTCCAACAATAGACTACCGAAAGGTCGTTGCCCAGAAGAACGATCCCAGAAGAGCAAGAATCCCTGGAAAATACATGAATGCAAAGTTCAAGGTAGAATACTATGAGGAAATTGAAATAAGAGAGCCGCAGGATGTTGTGCGATCAACAAAGGGGACAGTTATCATTGAGGGAGATGGGGCGAAAAATAACTGGCTATTTGATGCCTTGTTGAAGCATTCTGCAAAGTCATTTTATCAGAAAGAGAAAGCCGCATTAAAGTGATCATCCAAATTCTAGGCTAATTCCAAGGAGATTAGCATAAAAAATGGGCACGCTCAGATTTGAACTGAGGACCCCTGCCTTATCAGAGCAGTGCTCTACCAAGCTGAGCTACGCGCCCGTATATTATACTTTCATTAAAAGCCATTTATAAAGTTTGACAAAGTCCCCTCCTTTTGGATAGCTATGTATATTCATAGGTATATAAGTAGGCAAATAGGAAGGTTTATGCGCAGATTAAACAAATTTATAAAGTAAAACGCCCTATTTTGTCCATAAAAGAGGGAGAATGAAATACATAGATTTTGTAGACAGGAAGTACCGGCCAAGGTCCAGTGATATTGTGTGCGAGTTTTCTGTGGAGAGAAATTTAAAGAGTCCTCTTTCCCTGAATGAGATTATTGGGGGAATTGCCGCAGAATCTTCTATAGGGACATGGACTCAGCTGACAACTGAAAAAGACTATATGAAGAAACTTGCTGCCAAGGTTTTTGAAATAAAATCAAGCGGAAATGGGGCGAGAATCAAAATTGCCTATCCGCAGGAATTGTTTGAACTGAATAATATTCCAAATTTCATGTCCAGCGTTGCAGGAAATATCTTTGGATTGAAGGATATTAAAAATCTGAGACTGGAGGACATTCATTTTCCTGATTCCATGATCAAATATTTCAGGGGGCCATTCCATGGCATAGGGGGAATAAGAAAAATCTTGAAAGTTTATGATAGGCCTCTTGTTGGAACAATCGTCAAGCCTAAACTGGGTTTGAAAACAAAGGATCATGCGAAGGTGGCCTATGATGCCTGGATTGGAGGATGTGACATTGTAAAGGATGATGAAAATCTTTCTTCCCAGGGATTCAACAATTTTTATGCAAGATTGAGAGAGACTGTAAAAATGAAAAAGAAGGCAGAGAAGGAAACTGGGGAGAAGAAGGTTTACATGATTAATGTTACGGCAGAAACGGAAGAGATGGTTAGAAGAATGAAAGCAGTCAAGGCTTCTGGAAATGAATATGCCATGGTTGATATCCTGACCATTGGATGGAGTGGTCTTCAAACTGTCAGAAAAGAAAATGAAAGACTGGGATTGGTTCTGCATGCCCACAGGGCAGGACATGCGGCATTCACAAAGGGAACAAATGGAATTTCAATGAAAGTCATTGCAAAGATTTCTAGACTTATAGGGATGGATCAGCTTCATATCGGAACAATTGTTGGAAAGATGGGGGAGACTGAAAAAGAAGTTATGGAAAATCATAGTGCTTGTGTTGAAAAGATGGGGAGTTTGAAAAAAGTGTTCCCTGTTTGTTCAGGAGGACTTCATCCAGGCCATGTTCCTGCTCTTATGAAATATTTTGGACACGATGTGATCATGCAATTTGGCGGGGGAATCCACGGGCATCCGGGAGGAACAGTGAAGGGAGCAATGGCAGCAAGACAGGCTGTTGAGGCTACACTAAAAAAGAAGTCTTTGAAAGAATATTCTCAAAGTCATAGGGAGCTTGCAGAATCTTTGAAACATTTCAAATAAACTTTTTAACTAATTCTCTATATTGAAAAAAGTTTAATCAAAAAATATTATATTAACTTGTTTTCTTAGAAAATTATTTAACGTGAATTAGTGCGGCCTTTGTTCCTGCGAACTGGTCGAAGTACTTGACTGCCTTGGCAGAATTTCCCTGGACAATTCTAGAACCGCTTTTTTCTAGGATTTCCATTGCTTCTGGAGGAAGTCTAAGTGAATCCCCTGTTCCGATTCCAACAACAATCACTTCAGGATTTCCCGCAGTCAGAATATTCATCTCATTCACACTTATTGCCTTGAGTGTTCCGTATTTTCTCAGAACCTCATCTCCATCTCTTCTCATCACTTCTCCACTGGCGGTTATTATTATGTCTTCTTGATGGATTTTTCCCTTATATTTGACCCATCCGAATCCGGTAGCCATTACATCTCTGCTTATTGTCATATTATCCTCTTTTTGATAATGATAATACTATTTAGTTATTTAAGAAGTTTATTGTGATGTTTTATATCACTTCTTTAGCATTCTGATCAGAATTGGAACCACTGTTCTAGAATCAGCCCTTCTTCCGGATGCCTTTACGACCTCTCCTATCAAGAAGTTCAGGGATTTTTGCTCTCCTTTCTTGAAGTCACTGACTGCGGAGGGATTCTTTTCAATAACATCCCTACAAAGTTTATCGATTTCTGATTTGTCTTCAATCTTTTCAAATTCTTTCATGGTTGAAGGATCGAATGAGGAAGGAATGAAATCATTGAGTATTCTTTTTGCGGCAAGTTCTGTTACTTTCTTGTTTTCAATCATGTTCAATAACTTGATGAAATGATCGGGATTGACATTCACTTCGTGGAGTGCCTTCTTGTTGTAATTCAAAACTCTGAGAAGTTCGATGGTTACCCAGGTTGAAACGAGCTTGACATCTTTGACTTTATCAATAATTTTCTCAAAGAAGTTTGCAAGATCAATATTGGATGTGAGAATGGAAGCAGTGTAATCATCCAGTTTGTATTCTTTGATGAATCTCTCGACCTTTTTGTGAGGGAGTTCTGGCAATTTGCTTTTTATGCTTTCTATTTTTTCCTTGGTGATATCCATAGTTGGAAGGTCTGGATCTGGAATAAATCTATAGTCTGCTGCCTCTTCCTTGGACCTCATGGAGATTGTTGCTCCCTGCTCATCGCTGTAGGTTCGCGTTTCTTTCACTATTCTTTTATCCTCTTCCAGCAATCTGGACTGCCTCATAATCTCATAGTCCACTGCTTTTTTGATTGAGTCTATGGAATTGATATTTTTTATTTCAACTCTGTTTCCAACTTTTTTCCCTATTGAAACCGACACATTTACATCGGCCTTTATTCCTGCATCGGGATCAACGGCTTTGATGTAGCTAAGGGTTAGAAGGAGATTGTTCAGCCATTCTGCAACCTGGTCTGCTGATTTGAAATCCGGATCAGTAACTATCTCTATCAGAGGCATTCCAGATCTGTTGTAATCGACATCTCCTGTGCCTGGATCCCATTTTGCCGGATCCTCTTCAAGATGGGCTTCGGTTATCCCTATTCCCAGAAATTCTCCATGCTCTGCAACTGGGATTGAATATGCTCCTGAAATTGTGTTCTGATATCCCTTGGGCATGTCTGGCCAGCTGTAGTGTTTTCTCTGCCACAGGAATCTGTTGTTTACTTTGCAGCCGAGGAGCAGAGAGATTGCAATGACCTTGTCCATGGCTTCGGAATTTGGAAGCATGGGCTTGCTTCCGGGCTGTCCTGTGCATATCGGACAGATGTTTGTGTTTGCAATGGCAGTTTTATAATTAGTAGGGCAAAGGCAGAACAGTTTTTCCTTTGTTGTCAGATATCCATGGATCTCAAGACCTATTTTTGGAATAGCTTTTGGCATAAATAAACTAGAAAATCGAAGTTTTTAAACTTGCTTTTGGAATGGGACGAAAAGGCAAGCTGACAATTTAATCTTCCTCAAAAGCGATTCTTTCTATTTCACTCTTCAACTCGCTAGAAACTTCCATGCTTGCTTCCCCATACAGGCACCAATCTTCTATGCCTTCAAGATTGTTTATTTCAAGCTTTTTTAGCTTTTCTTCCAGTTTATCCTTTTCAGCTCTTTTCTTATTATACGATTCCTTGCAAACGTTTATTATGGAACTTAGGGACCACTTCAATTTCTTCTCCAATATTGGCCCGAGTTTGTCAAACAATTTGTTATATTCAAAATTTGCAACCAATCTGACCTTCTTATGTTTTTTATCAAACACCGGCTCAGTATCATAGGATATTCTAAAATTATAAAACACTATCTCTCCCTTGTAGCCGGGATCTTTGTCCATTTCATAGAGCACATAGATCTTTTCCATGATTACTGGAGGCGTTCAAAATATATAAACTTTGTCAATTTAATCATTTTAAAGTGGTAATATCCTCCCTATTTGGGGAAATGTTTAAAACGCTATTTTCCATGAAGAGAGCATGGTAAGCAAAGTAAATGCATCACACATTCTTGTGAAGACTGAAGGAGAGGCCTACATGGCACTCAAGGCCATACGAGAGGGAAAGAGCTTTGAGGATGTTGCCAAGGAAAAGTCACTTTGCCCATCAAAGAGAAAAGGCGGAAGCCTTGGATGGTTTGGAAGAGGAATGATGGTCAAGGAGTTTGAGGAGGCCTGTTTCAACGGCGGAAAGAAGGGACAGATAATCGGACCTGTGAAGACACAGTTCGGATATCATGTCATAAGAATTGATGATGTTCAGTAAAAATTATATTTTTACTAAATCAAAGAAGTTTTTTGAATTCTTTTTCTAATTTTTTTATTTTTTCCCTTGTTCTGGAAAGTTTGGTGTTGCATTCTTTCACCAGTATGTCCAGATAATCTTCGGAGATCAACATTTTTCCTTTGTCTGCAACAGGAGTTGCAAGAATTTCAGTTGAAATGCATTCCACCATTATTTTATCCCTCTTGATGGAGATTATCCCTGATTTTTTCCATCCTAAATTTCTAGCCAGACTGACAAGTGCCTGGGCAGACATCGGATCTTTGCAGGCCACATGAAGTATGCATGGTTCTTCCTTTAGATAGATGAGGTCGCTTTTTGTTAGATCATCATTTTTGAGGGCATTGATTATCTTTTTCGAGTTTGTTTTCTTATGGGTAACAAAAACAAAAACATTTTCCTGCTTCTCTCCAGTTTCCCTCATAAGAACTATTCTTCCGGCACAGGAGGATGTGGTGTAAAACTCCGAGCTGGTGTTTATGATATCCACCAGTTTTTTGATATCCTCATCTATTCCGCCTATTCCTGATTTGTCTGGCTTGGAAAGAAAATCCTTCTTTTGTTTTGAGAAGTCCATTTTATTTCAATTGTTCAAATTCTTCGGAAATGTCAAAAAGAGAATTTTCACAGAAGGATGGGGCCATTATCTGCATTCCAACAGGGATTTTGTTTATTTCTGCAATTGGAACGCTGATTGCGCAGATTCCTGCAAGATTTGCCGGGATTGTCAGGGCATCATAGGAATACATTTCAAGAGGAGTTATCTTTGCCCCGATTTTGTGCGGAAGCCTTGGAACTGTTGGTGAGATTATGAAATCTACTTTTCCAAAGGCATTTTCAAAATCCTGTTTGATCAATTCCTTAACTTTCAAAGCGTTCCTATAGTATAATCCGGAATATTCCGCCTGGCTTATTTCCGACCCTCCGAGAATCCTTCTCATCACTTCGGGGCCGCAGGTTTCATCGATTTTATGGCCATATCTTCTTCCATCGTATTTTCTTGTTGAGGAAAAGAATTCCACTGAACAGAGAGGATAATAGGCCTGGACTGCAAGATTGATGTGTTTTAGATTTACATCAACAACTTTGTAGCCTTTCTTTTTTGCAAGCTCTTCAACTTTCTTTTTGATGATCTCATAGATTTTTTTATCCGAAGTTAGTTTTTCAAAATCCTTTGACAATCCGATTGTGAGAGTTTTTTGCTTTTTATGCTCTTCAACTTCGGTTAGGTCAAAGGTCGTTGCGTCATTGTCATCCTTTCCTGAGATTACTTCAAACATCAATTTAACATCTTCAACCTTTTTTGCAAGCGGTCCAATCTGATCAAGGGACATGGAGAGATCCATGAGTCCGTATCTGCTGACTGCTCCGTAGGAGGGCTTCAGGCCAACAACTCCGCAATGGCTTGCTGGATTTCTTATGCTTCCTCCGGTATCGCTTCCAAGAGAGATATCACAAAATTCTGCGGCTACGGATGCCGCTGCTCCAGAGGAGGATCCCCCGGCTATGAGGTCTTTGTTAATTGGATTTTTTGTAGGTCCAAATGCGGAAGTTTCTCCGGATGAGCCGCAGGCAAATTCATCCATGTTAAGCATTCCAATGATCAATCCATCTTCTTTCTTTATCCTTTCGACTACGGTCGCATCATAGGTGGATCGGTAGTTCTCAAGGGTCTTTGATGCGCAGTTTGCTATTAATCCAGTAGAATTTATGTTGCTTTTCAGGGCAATGATCTTTCCGGCAAGCTTTCCTGCCTTTCCAGATTTCATTCTCTTTTCAATGACCTCTGCTTCTTCAATGGCATTTGGGTTGAGGTGCAGAATTGAGTTGATTCCTTCCTTGCCATCCTCCTGCTCTATCTTTTTCAGGGTGTCTTTGACCTTTTTTATGAAATTCATTTTATGTCTCCTTTTTCAATCAGGAATTTTATATTTGGTGCGACATGATGCTTCCCTGCAATTATCTCTTTAATATCTAGCCACTTTATTTCTTTTATAGGGGAAATAGGTTTCATCTCTTTAGGATTTTTCAATTTTGCAAGGTAATGGATCAGGACTATGGTCATTTCATCTTTTGTCTGGGGATTCTTCCATAAAATCATTGGATGAAGCGGTCTTACAATTTCAATTTCAGCATTGTTCTCTTCTTTTGTTTCCCTGTGGCAGGCCTCTTCCAGATCTTCTATGCCTTGCTCAATTGTTCCACCGGGAAGCTTGTAGAAATCATCCTTATTGTCTTTGTTAACCAACAGTTTTCCCTTTTCGATTATGACTGGCCCCGAGGCGATTATTGTTTTTAATTCACTCATTTTTTCCAACTCCCCTTTTCAGCCTTAATGAGGTCTCCATCTTTCTGAGGAGCGTTTTCGAAGAATCTTTTTCGGAAGTCTGGACTATTTCGGGTTTTGGATTCATCCCTGAACTGGGTCTTTCTTTTAACACCCAGCTCAATTTTTTCAGACTCAACTTTCTTGAGCTCCTTTTCAAAGGAGTCCATTATCCCCTTTGCCTGATTCTTGATCTCTTCCTTTTCCTTTTCGGAAACCCTATGCCACAGAAAATCCATAGCTATTAGAATTTTAGAAGATTTATAAAAGTTGTCAGAAACTTACTTTCTCTTTGCTTTGACAAGATAAACAATGGAAGCAATCATCAGCAATGCTCCAGATTCAAGCCTTCCGGAAAGCATGGCAACGATTGAAAGTATGAAAAGCTCCCACATGGCAACTCTGGATTGTTTCTCTTTTACTGTTCTGTTGATCGACCAGGCAAAGAACGCTACCAAAAGCCACATCAATCCCATGAGGGCAAGCGAGGAAGTTGTTATGGGCATTCCGGCTGCACTCAATGCTTTCAGGACCATGTCCTTAAGGAAAACCAAGGTGATTGCGTTTAAAACAAGAAGAATGATTGCAAGGATTGCAAGGAAATTTGCAGTTTTAGAATAGGGCATAAATCTTGCCTTGGAAACTCTTGCCGATCTTCTCACAGTTCTCTTACCTCTTCTTTTTGCCATGATAGATTATATATTTTAGAGTATATAAACTTTATTTTTCACTTTTTTTCTTTACTGCTTTCTTGACTTCTTTTTTCTTTTCCTGGATGATTGAGATGTTTGCTTCTTTCAATTGTCTTTCTGATATCTCTGAGGGAGCATCAAGCATGAGGTCCCTTGCTTCCCTGTTCTTTGGGAATGCCAGAACATCTCTGATTGAATTTGCCTTTGCAATTATGGTTATTAACCTATCAAGGCCGATTGCGAATCCTCCATGGACTGGAGCACCATAGCCCAGGGCGCCCATCATAAATCCAAATTTGTTTTCTATCTCTTTTTCTGAAAGCCCGAGTATTCTGAAAACCTTTTTCTGAACTTCTGGATTATGATTTCTTATGCTTCCGCTTAGCAGTTCCGTTCCATTCAAAACCAGGTCATAGGTTTTTGCTTTCATGCTGAGAAGTGTTTTTTGATCGCCATCTAACATTTTGATATCCTTTGGCATTGCAAACGGATTGTGGGCGTAGGTCAGTTTCTTTTCATCATTCAGCTCGAATACCGGGAAGTCCACAACCCAGACAAACGCAAACTCATCTCCATTGTTCTTATCTTTTCTGAGATCGGGCTTGTCGGAATCATACTTTTTCATTGATTCTTCGTAGGTTATTTTTGGGAAAGGTGTTTTGATGTCTATATTCATAACTTCCTTAAGAGAATGCTTCAGAACCCCTTCAACCACTGCATGAATGTCCGATTCTTCAACAAATGACATCTCGGCATCTAGCTGTGTGAATTCGGGCTGTCTGTCTGCCCTGAGATCCTCATCCCTCATGCATCTTGCAATCTGGAAATATTTGTCGAAACCTCCAACCATGAGGAGCTGCTTGAAAATTTGCGGAGATTGCGGAAGGGCATAGAATTTTCCTGGCTGGACTCTTGAAGGAACGACATAGTCTCTTGCTCCTTCGGGAGTGGATTTTGCAAGCAGAGGGGTTTCAATTTCCAGGAATCCCTGTTTGTCCATGTAGTCTCTCATGGCTTTGATCATATCATGCCTTATCTTTATGTTTCTTTGAAGATCCTCTCTTCTGAGGTCAATGTATCTGTATTTCAAACTGACTTCCTCATTGACATTCTTATCTCCCAGTTCAAATGGCAGAGGAGGGCATCTGTTCACTATTTCCACTTTGTCAATTGCAACCTCAACCATTCCAGTAGGGCTTTCTTTCTTTTCCGTTCCCTTTGGCCTCTGGCCCACTTTTCCCTCAATGATAATAGAAGATTCTTTTGTTAGGCTGCCAATTGTTTCAAATGCCTCTTTGTTCTTTCCAAAGACAACACACTGGGTTTTTCCATATCTGTCTCGAAGATCCAGGAAAGTTATTTTACCATGGGCCCTGACAGTATCTATCCATCCACCTAGCTTCACTGTGCTGCCTATGTGGGTTTCATTCAATTCTCCGCAGGTATGTGTTCGTAGCATTTTAGTTATAAAAGTTAGAGAGGAAGTAGTTTTTTAAGCATTTCCATTGCGTCCTTTCCTGGAAGCTGGGGGAATTTTTGTCTTATCAAACCCATGTACCCTCCGATTGAAAGTCCTGGCTTTTCTTTAACGATGGCTTTGATTTCATCTTCCATTCCTGAGGTGTTCACTTTTTCTATTTTCAGGGCTTCTGGAACGGATGTTCCTTTGATTATTTTGAGCATGGTTGCTCTGACATCGGATTCTGAGATCTTTTGGGTGTTTATTGCCTCAAGAATTGATTCTATGACATCAATCGTTATCATCTCATTAATTAATTTCTTCTCAATCTTTTCCTTTGATGAAAGTTCCTTTGGATAAAGGATGAGAAGTTTTACTATCAAATCAGGATTTGATTTTGAAAGAGGGAGAAGGGATTTGAATTCCTCAAGTTTTCTCTCTGCAAGAAGGAGTTTTGTCATCTCCTGAGACAAACCTTTCTTTTTTAGATCGTCTCTCATTTCTGAATGAAGTTTTGGAAGATTGTTCTTTGCATGGTCGATCATGTCATTTGTTATTCTGATGAGCGGGAGATCTGTTTCAGGGTACATTCTGGCTGCTCCGGGCATGGGCCTGAGGAATTTTGTTTCCCCGTCCTCTAGCGCCTGGCGGACTGTTTTCTCAACTTTCTCTTTCTTCTTTATCAGTTCCTGTTGTCTTTTGATTTCGCTTTCCACAACTTTGACAATTAATGTTGGTTCCTGGACCCCTTTGATTTCTGTTCTCTCTCCGCCTTTGATAGAAACATTGACATCCTGCCTTATTGTTCCGAGGCCTCTTTTGACCTTTGATGCTCTGAGAATTTCTCCAATCTTCAATGCAACTTCCTTTGCCTCTTCTCCAGATGAAATATCCGGAGCAGTTGCAATCTCAATCAATGGGATTCCAAGTCTATCGAGTCTGAATGTTACAGAATTTTCACTTTCTGCGATTCTTCTTGCGCTGTCTTCTTCAATGCAAACACTGTCCACCCTTATTTTCTTTTTTGTTGAGGTTTCGACGTATCCGTTTCTTGCAACGAGGGTTGTCCTTTGGAATCCCGAAGTGTTTGAGCCATCAACGACTGTTTTTCTCATGACCTGGGTAACCGGAAGAATTTCGGCATTTAGAAGAATGGCAACCTTGAGAACAATTTCCAGGGCTTCCTGATTGAGTTCTCTTGGAGGAGAATCATCAAACTCTATTTCACAGGTTTCGTTGGAATATCCTTGGTAGACGAATGTTTTTTTCTTAGACTGTTCATAGGCTGCGGCAGCATCGATTTTTCCAGATTCTCCTGCAACGGCATAGATCTGTCTTCTGATTTCAATCTCTGGCTCTTTGTCAATAAGTTCGGAAGGGCAGTTGCAGAAAAGCTTGTGAGTGTCTAGCTGCTGATGTATCTCAACCCCTATTTTTAGTCCAAGATCTTGCATAAATATCTAGAATTGGGAGGCGTATTTAAAATTAGTGTTACAATAGGTTGGGCTGGTAAAAACTTGGATTATCATGTCCCTCTATCAAGCCCGGAACAAGGAATGCGATCAATGACTCTCTTTCTTTCGATGGAGTGTTCAGAACTTTCCAATCCTTGGAAGCGATTCTCAAATATGCTTCATTAAATCCTGTGAATGCGGTCAGGGCCTTAACATCATAAATATCTGCAACAAGCCTGAGCTCTTCGGATCGGGTAGGGTCTCCTGCATGGACTATTGCATCTTCCCTCAATCCATCCAATCTTTTCAAATATGCCGAAGCTTCTTTTTCGGAGATTGATCTGAATTTTCCCTTAACATATTTGTTTATGAAAGGTTCATTTCTTGAAAGTGTTCCTATCCCTCTAACGAGTTTTGGAAGTGCAATGTCCTCGGGGCTTGTAACTCTGTAGAGCAAATCCTTTCCGGGGATGGCCTTGAGTCTGGCATTTTCAAGTTCTCTTGTAAGCCTATGCTCATGTCTTTCAAAATTCTCTATGCCTCTCCTATTGAATTCTATAACTCCTCCATCATTTTCGTCGTTGAAATAAAGCTCATAGGCATTGTGCCCCTTCTTAAGATAGAAGTCAGAATCTTCACTTTTTTCAAGGTCGTATTTATTGTCCAGAAGATATTCAATTGCAGGTTTAGCAAATTCTTCTGCTTCTCTTCTGCCCAATGGCTTGGTGATGCAAAGATCAATATCGGAGGTTCCTCTTCTATACGCTGAAGGAAGGTAACTCTGGGTTGCAATTCCACCAACAACAAAATAGGAGTCTTTGCTTATCGGAGATTTATCAAGATTGCTTACTGCGCAGAGGGCATCTATGACTAGCTTGTTCTCTAGAGTCTTGGCCGTAAACTTCAATTTCCTCATATAACCATGGGGGTTTTGAGCTATATAAACATTTGGTTTTGTACCTACTTCTAAGTGACTATTATCCTTATCTATTGTTACATTGCTTGGCATTTTCTATCCTAAATCTCCTCTTTTGGAGGGATATTAGGTGCAAAAATGGCTTTTTAAAGGTTCTTCTAGAAATCTACTTCTTTTTTCGGCAGCATCCCCAGCTGTCTAGGGATGAAACGATGTACAGTTTGTCCTCTTCCCTGAGTTTTGAGCTTCTTCTGAGCTTGCTAAGTTCAAGAAGGTACATCTCTTCGGAAAGAAGGCATTTTCCCTTCGGAATGTCTCTGAAAATATCGCGGTAATGGGTGAATGTATTTGATGTTTTTTCAAGAAGCTGGTAGTTCACTCCGGCCAGGGCTAGATTTCTGCCAGAGTCGCTTTCGGCGATGCCATTCTCTGTGAATCTTTTGCTGTCCTCTCCGTCTATGTAATTTATCCAGCTGTGCAGGCAAAGCCGGTACATGGAGGACACTTCCTCTTTGAAATTTTGACGATTTAGGAAGGTCTTTGATTCCATCAGTATGCTTTCAATATTTTTCAGCATTGCCTTTGGAGGCACTATGATCTTGTCTGTGAAATCTCTTTTCGTCATAGGGTTCTTTCATTTGAGCGCTATATAAACTTTCTAACAGAATAAAATATGCTTTAACATTGTATATGATAAAATTCAACTTTAGTAGAGGAATGAGTCTTCGCTTATTTTTGGATTAAACTCTCCAGAAAGATTAGTCAACATCAACTTTTTTGTTTCTTCTAAATTCTTAGTCTTTGCTAAAACATGCCCAAGTTTAACATAGGCCGTCTCGGGGAGAATATCTTCTAGGAAAATAACTCCGGCATCCAACAGATCTCTTCCGTTAGAATACACATATGGATCTAGTTTTCCATATATTGTTTGCGGGGCAAAGCAGATTGTCATTCCTTTTTTTACCGCCTCTTTTATTTGAGGGATCCACTCAATGGATGTGTGGCCCAGGCCAGTGGCTTCAATTACAATTCCCCGATATCCCTCTTGAATGTAATAATCCAGGATTTTTGGATTTGCTCCAGGATATGCTTTTATCAAGGCAATTTTGTTTTCAAATACGGTATCGGCAATCACTTTTTTTGAATCATCTCTTTTGTTGTACTCCCCATTTATTTTTATATTTCCTTCAGAATCTATTTCTGCAAGGGGGAGATCATTTATTGGTCGGAAGGCGTCTCTTCGGGAAGTGTGCATCTTTCGTGTTTTTGTTCCATGCAGGGCATAGCATTTATCATCATTAGGAGTGGCATGCCCCACCAGCATGACTTCGGCAACATCGGACAATGCCATCAAACCTGAGGAGGTCAGATTTTGTATCGCGTCAGTGCTTCCTCGGTCGGTCGATTTTTGAGAATAGGTCAGAATTACGGGTTTGTTCAAATTTTTAAGCATAAACGACAATGCGGCCGCAGTGTAATGTAATGTGTCGGTTCCATGGGTTATGATTATCCCATTATTTTCTTTTTTGTTGAGCAGGTTTGCGGCAATTTTTGCAATCTCCTGCCAATTGCTTGGCTGCATATTCTCCGAGAGCAGTGTGAATGGTCTTTCTATGCTGTTAATCTTGACTGTTTCAAGAAGTTTTGGAGCAAGGAAGAATAACTGATCGGGAGAGATCAAAGGAGTTACTGCTCCGGTGTTATAGTCTACTCGGCTTGAGATTGTTCCGCCAGTAATAATCATGGAAATTCCAGGTTTATCAGATTTCTTTGATTTTGATTTAGCTTCTGGAAATTGTTCTGGTTTCTTTGAACCTTCTTTCTTAACGCTGATTATCTTGCTTTTTTCTACTCCAAGATTATACCCTGATTCGAGTTTCAAAAGAATTATTCCTTCCTCATGGGATGGGATGACTGTTCCCTCAAATTCATCATTGGAGGTTTTTATTTTAACTATATCTCCTGCCTTGAATTCAAACTCTTTTTCCGACTTCTTGACCATAACCTAAATTACTCTAGAGAATATATAAATTCTACTTCTCGGCGATTATTCCGGAAGAGTTTGGATCATATTTTATGTTTAGAAAGCCGGCTTCCTTCAGATATTTGATAACCCGGTTTTTGAGCTGATCGCCCTTGCCACTCAGTCTTCCAGGTTCGGGGCAGTAGTGCCAAAGTTTTCCACCTTTTTTCAGAACCCGGAACAGCTGTTGGTGAAATTTGACATTGTACAGATCGGGAGAGATGATGAATGTCGGAGGATCATGGATGATTGTGTCGAAGTGATTGTTTGGGAGTTCAACTATCTCCAACAGAATATCTTCATTGATCACTTTTATCTTCGAGTTTTGGAATAATTCTTTGCTGTATTCATTCAGTTTTCCAATTTCCAAAACATTTGGATCCCTTTCAAAGGTCATTACCTCTGTAACCTCTGGTTTTCTGGCAGAGTAGATTGCAGTGTAGCCCAGTCCGGTGCATGTGTCGAGAACCTTTCCTTTTGGCTCTGCTGCCTTGATCTTTGTTTCAGTGTCCTGGAGAGGAGTCATCCTGACATGTCGATGCATTGGAACCCCTGAAATCTTGAGGGTTGGGGGATTTCCATACAGCTGATAAAGTCTTTGAGTCTCCTCAGAGAAGAATTGGATTTTTTGCTCTTTGGGGATTTGCTGTTTCATTTTATTCAGTATGCACCATCCGGGATTCGAACCCGGACTCTGAGCTTGGGAAGCTCATATCCTAACCATTAGATTAATGGTGCTTTAAACGGTTTTTCTATCTTTAAATTAATTATCTCATTATATAATCTTTCCTTAGGGGGTATCTCCCCCATTTCAATAAAATATTTACATTTTATTATGTTCTTTGGATTTGAACAGCCAACCATTGATAAAAATTTCTTTACTTCTTTTTGATCTTGAATCCTAATATTCCCTGAGCTTTTTGAAGGAGTCAAACCTATCCCCCTTATAAGGCGGTACAAATCATTTCGGATATATGGTGATTTTGTTTGAAACTCTATAATTGCACGTTTGTACTTTTTTTGTTTTTGATAAATTCCACCATCAGTATCAAATAATCCTCTTAATGCGCCATACATAAATTCTTTTTTTTCGAAGACCCATTTGGGCAAGAATTCTTTATTTTTGATTTTGTTTCCTAAAACAAAAGAATTATTCAATAAAAATTTTATTAATTCTACTGAATTTATTTTTAATTGATTAGCATTTTGCCCCTTTAATTTAAATATTTTAGAGTTTAATCCAAATAATTTTTTAATCTGCTTAGCAAGATATCGCTGATGTTCTTCTTCACTTGAATTTCCAGTAATTGTTAATGTCTTTCTTTCTAAATGTCCATCACCCAAGATTGCTCCTAAAATTTCTGCTAATTCTTCATTTTTCTGAGGAATATCTATTTTTTTCTTTATTTTTTCACAAATCAATTTTTGTCTCCAATTCTCTGCCAGGACTTCTTTAACCCATCCATGTTCAATATTTTCCCATCTTTCAAAAGGATATTTTCTTAACAATTCTTTAGCAATTTTATCGGGCAAGGTAGATTTTTCATTTCTCCAGTCAAACATAATTGTATGTACTGAAATATTCAATTCTTTTGAAAGTTGTATCCAGGTTAAACCACTTTTATCTTTTATTTCTTCAACGAATTTTCTTTGTAAATTTGGCTTAAATCTAAGCCTTTTATCTCGGACACTCTCTCCAATCTTTCTCATATCATCCTACTGATAAACTAATATATAAATCTTGCTATTGCATCCTACCGATAGACCAAGGGTGCTTTCTAATTTTTGAATGGCCAACAAGCTTTAAATAATTGCATATTCTCGCTTGAATATGGTTGCAAAAAAGAAGTTTTATGTTACGACTGCAATTGATTATGTAAATGCCGAGCCCCACATGGGTCATGCCTATCAGAAGATAATCGCAGACATAATATCTAGATGGAACAAACTTGACGGAAAGGATGTTTTCTTTTTATCCGGAACTGATGAGCATGGGCTGAATATTGAAAGAAAGGCCAGAGAAGCAGGTAAAACTCCCAAGGAATTCTGCGACGAGATCTCCGGGAAGTTCAGAGAGGCATGGAAGAAGCTGGACATCCAATTTGACCGATTCATAAGGACTACGGACAAGGACCATGAGGCACTTGTAAAGAAATTTGTAGGGACAGTATGGAAAAACAATGACATCTACAAGGGGATCTATGAGGGATGGTACTGCGCTCCCTGCGAGGCATTCTACACTGAAAAGGACCTTGTGAATGACTGCTGCCCTGTGCACAAAAAACCTGTTGAGAAAGTAAAAGAGGAAACATATTATTTCAGAATGTCAAGGTATCAGAAGAAGCTTCTTGCACTTTATGAAAAAAATCCTGAATTTATTCTTCCGGAATCAAGAAGACATGAAATAACAAACAGGGTCAAGGAAGGACTCCAGGATATGAGCATTACTCGAACAACATTCAAATGGGGGATTCCATTTCCCTATGATGATAAACATGTGCTCTATGTTTGGTTTGATGCTCTGGTAAATTATCTTTCAGGGGCTGGAAAGAACCAGGAGTACTGGCCAGCAGATCTTCATCTTCTTGGAAAGGACAATGCATGGTTCCACTGCGTTTTATGGCCTTCGATGCTGATGTCGGCCAAAGAAAAACTTCCAAAAAGTGTTTTTGTTCATGGTTTCATGACTGTAAATGGTGAAAAGATAAGCAAGACTCGTGGAAATGTCATTTCTCCGGTTTACCTTGCCGAAAAATACGGGACAGATGCGGTAAGATATTTTATAACCCGACAGATTCCATTTGGAGATGATGGAGACTTTTCCGAGACTGCTTTGAAGGACAGGCATAACAATGAGCTTGCAAACAAGCTTGGAAATCTTGTTTCTCGAACTGCTGGAATGTGCAAGGGAGAATACAAAAAATCTTCCCTTGACAATGAATTGAATTCTAAATTGAAGTTCAAGGAGATAAAAGCAGACATTGAAAAATATGAATTTGATAGGGCACTTTCTTTGATTTTCGAGTATATCGATGAATGTAATAACTATGTTCAGAGAAAAGAACCCTGGAAGCTGGAGGGAAAGGAAAAGCAAACAGTCCTATACAATCTTGTGGATTCCATAAGGGTAATTTCAATCTTACTTGAGTCATTCATTCCCGGAACATGCGAAAAAATCAGAGGACAGTTCGGCTTTGACAGAGAGGACTTCAAAAAAGTCAAATTCGGCCTGACAAAATCTGGAAAGATAGAAAAATCAGAGATACTTTTCAAAAAAATTGAATAAAAGGAGGAAGAAATGACAGAAATACCATACAGTGATTGGGAAAAGATCGAATTGAGAATTGGAAAGATTCTTTCAGTGGAAGATCATCCCAATGCGGACAAACTTTATCTTGTGGAAGTCGACCTTGGAAAGCTTGGAAAGAAGAAACTGGTTGCCGGATTGAAGAAGGCATACAAGCCGAAGCAGCTGATAGGAAAACTTTGCACCGTTTTCACAAATCTTGCGCCTGCGGAAATCAGAGGAGTCAGATCCGAGGGGATGATCCTTGCGGCCGTAGATGAAAATGAGAAAGTGGAGATCATTGCTCCAAAGAAAGTCGGACCGGGATCGAAGGTAAGATAAAATTTATTTTTATTTTTATTTTTTTATAATATTCTAGTTGCTAAAAGTTTAAAAAGAAATTAAATATTTCATTTGCAATAAAATATGACCACAAATATCCCTGCGACAGTTTTCTTCACCAAGGGCGTTGGAAGACACAAGGACAAGCTGGCATCATTCGAGCTGGCTCTTAGGGATGCGGGCATAGAGGGATGCAACCTGGTTTATGTTTCTTCAATTCTTCCACCGACCTGCAAGATAATTCCAAAACAGGAAGGGGTGAAACAGCTTTCTCCTGGACAGATTACTTTCTGCGTAATGGCTCGAACGGATACCAATGAGGCAAACAGATTGGTTGCATCATCAATTGGCTGTGCCGTTCCGGCGGATGAAAGTGCCTATGGTTATCTTAGCGAGCACCATGGCCATGGGGCCACCGATGAGAAGGCGGGGGAGTATGCCGAGGATCTTGCGGCAACAATGCTTGCAACAACCCTTGGAATAGAATTCGATTCTGAAAAGAGCTGGGATGAACGGGAACAGACATACAAATCTTCTGGAAAAATAATCCGAACAAGAAACATTACCCAGTCGGCCGAAGGAAAGGATGGGATGTGGACAACGGTGATTGCGGCAGCGGTTTTCTCTTCAATGAGAGAAAATGTGGCCATGCCCAAACCTCAGGAGCAGACCGTTCTTCCATTGAAAACCGAAGAGGTCAAGAATTAATTATTTCTATTTTTTCGCTTTCCATGGAGGAGTTATGTCCAATCCTTCACGATTTGCTTTTTCAACTATTGAATATCCCTTTCTCAAAAGGCTCAGGATTCTTGCTTCCTTGAGTGCTCTCATTATTGGAACCTGGCCATAGGTGTCTCTTCTTGCATCAATTCCGTCCTTGGAATCAACATTTATCTTCAGCAGCACTCCGTTGTATTCAAAATCCTGATCAAGCATCGTTGTTAGCCGAGTTTTGTAGAATCCATTCAGTTGGATAATATACTCAGGAGGAGCTCCCTCCATTAGAATTTCTTTAGGAATTTCAAATCCTGCCTGCCTTATCCTGTAATCCTCCAATTCTTCTGGAGCAAATTTTTTGACATAGCCGAGCATTTCCTCTTTTTTTAGGATCATCTCATTTCTTTCCTGTTCCGAAAGCGATTTTATGCCCTGCATTTCTATTTTTCTGTTTCTCTCCTTCACTCTTTCATTCAAGGTGTCATCACTTGCCTGGAGGCTGATTATCACATCCGGCTGTTTGTTCCTTTTTACTCCGTCGATTATAAACTTTTTTACGTAGTTAAACTGTCTTTCCGTCAGGGCACCCATCTTGTAAAAATTTTCAGCGAAAAGCATATCCTCCTGCCATGTCCTGTCCACTATTCCCGATTTTCCAGCCCCATCCACGCTCTGCATTATCTTCTCCCGGTCGGATCCCACATCAAATTGATATGGAAAACCAAATATCTGCTTTCCTCCCTTGGCATAGAGGCAATTCAATCCCGGACTGTTCGTCCTT
>Ga0247841_10002939_pt1 | contig 32658 bp, 39 predicted proteins | sample LaCruzMarch2015__2_FD_192410 | JGI IMG/M metagenome (GOLD analysis project Ga0247841, IMG submission 192410) | Freshwater microbial communities from meromictic Lake La Cruz, Castile-La Mancha, Spain - LaCruzMarch2015_18m | ecosystem: Environmental > Aquatic > Freshwater > Lake | place: Spain...
AAGCATATCTGGCCTGTTTGTTGCTCCAATAACTACAATATCATTATTATCTTCTATTCCGTCCATTTCAGAAAGAATTTGATTGAGCACATGTTCTGTAACTTTGTTACCCATTTCAACTCCCCTTTTGCCTGCAAGTGAATCAATCTCATCAAAGAAGATTATACAAGGTGCAACTTGTCTTGCCCTTTCAAATATTTTTCTTACTCCCTTCTCGCTTTCTCCAACCCACATAGATAAAAGAGATGGTCCTTTAATTTGAATAAAGTTTGCTTCACTCTCTTTTGCAACAGCTTTCGCAAGCAAAGTCTTTCCTGTTCCCGGAGGACCATAAAGCAGTAATCCACGAGGCGGCCTTATTCCCATTTTCTTAAATGAATCAGGAAATTTAAGGGGCCATTCAACAGCTTCTTTTAATTCTTGCTTGACTTTTTCCAATCCACCAACATCTTCCCATTTTATATTTGGTGTTTCAACTAAAACTTCTCTCATAGCACTCGGTCTTACAACTTTTAATGCTTCATCAAAATCTTCTGCGCCTATTTTAAGATTTTTTAAAATCTCTTCAGGAATTTCTTTATCTTCCTTAAGGTCAACTTTAAGCAAAACTTTTCTAAGAACATTCATTGCAGCTTCTTTCGCAAGTGAAGATAAATCCGCACCAACAAAACCATGCGTTACAGAAGCAAGTTTATCTAAATCAACTTCTTTTGTTAAAGGCATGTTTCTCGTATGTATCTTCAGCACAGAAAGCCTTCCAGCTTTATCGGGGACACTTATCTCTACTTCTCGATCAAATCTCCCCGGCCTTCTTAATGCAGGGTCAAGTGAATTTGGCCTGTTTGTTGCTCCAATAACAACAACTTTTCCTCTTGATTTCAAACCATCCATCATTGTAAGTAATTGTGAGACAACTCTTCTTTCAACTTCTCCTTGAACGTCTTCTCTTTTAGGAGCAATTGCATCAATTTCGTCTATAAAAATAATACTCGGTGCATTTTTTTCTGCTTCATCAAAAATTTCTCTGACCCTCTTCTCACTTTCTCCATAAAACTTAGACATAATTTCAGGCCCATTGAGCAAAATAAAATTAGATTCTGTTTCATTGGCAACAGCTTTCGCAAGCAAAGTCTTTCCTGTTCCCGGAGGACCATGAAGAAGAACTCCTTTTGGAGGCTCAATACCCAATCTATCAAAAATCTCTGGATGTTTAAGTGGGAGTTCAACCATTTCTCGAATTTTTTTAACTTCTTCTGTTAATCCACCAACATCTTCATAAGTAACTTCAAGGACTTTTGAATCTTCTGAAACTTCAACAGCTTTATTTGAAAGTTGTAATTCTGTATTTTCAGTTATAATTACGGGTTGGTTTGGGCTAGTATTCGCAACAATAAATTTTATCTGTTGTATTCCCCCAAAATTTATTCCGTTCATTCCACCAAGCGCTCCACCAAACATCTTATCTAAATCTCCAAAAATCTCATCCATATCCAGTCCTTCTGACATAATATCTTTTCTTCTTTGAACACCACCCATAACTAAAATATCTCCCTTAACAACTGCTCTTCCAAGAAGCCCGGCTTTTAGTGTTTCAGGATCAGCTTGCACCATTATTCCTTTTTGAGCAGGCGCAATCAAAACTTTTTTCGCTTCTTTAATCTCTGCTTTCTTAATAGTAACACTCTCCCCTACTCCTGTCTTCGCATTTCTTCTTAAAATTCCATCAATTCTGATTATTCCTTCTCCAACATCAGCAGGATATGCTCTATCAACCATTGCAACTGTTTCTTTCTGCCCTTTTATAGAAATAATTTCTCCCCTCTTTACCCCCATCTCTTTCATTGTTTCCATGTCTACTCGAGCGATACCTTTGTAAGCATCATCTTGAAGAGCTTCAACAACTCGCAATTTCACAGTTTTAGGTGTTTCTTTTTCTGCCATTTTATAATTCTTCTTCCTCCTCAAAATTATTCTTTTTTTCAGCTCTGAAAATCTTAGTTTGGTTTCTTTCGGGATGTTTTGAATCAGAAACTTGCCTTACATGAAGGACAGGTTTATTATTTCTTACAACTCTTAATTCACGAGCCTTAACAACTCTTGAATCTATTCTATTACCTTCAGAATCTTCTGCCATATTTTGACTTGGGGTATTAAACATTAAACTTAATTTGTTTGCATCATGAAAGCACATCTTTACCATATTGTTCATCATATTTTCTTGATCATGCATAAAATCAACAATCTCTCGGGGGATAGAAACAGAATAACTATTTCCCACCATTCTCATCTTAACTTCAAATTCTTTATTCTTTAATTTCATAAAATTCTCATATTCTGCTTTGTCAGCAGGATGAACAATAAGGGCTCCGCATTTTTGACATTTTAAAACTCGAAGATTAAATCCATTCTTAGTCACGAGTAGAGGTTTCATAGTCTTATGACAATTCTTACATGATATTTCGTTGTCGAATATGTCGTTTTCCATTTTTTTGTTTTTTATGAGTTTAATCAGGGGCAATTCTGGTAGCCCCTGAATTGAAAGTAGGTGTAATGAACAGAAATCTCATGTCTTCGAGAGGTTTTTGTATACACTTAGTTGTGTATACAAGATAATGTATACTATTTAAATGTTTTGGTTTTGTTGGCTTTGCACAAAAACTCGGTTTTTGCACAATAATTAATGAAGTTGCACAATAAAAAGAATAGAATTTCTTATTTTAGGATAGGTACCAAATACAAAACCGCAATTACCGCAACGAGAAATCCAAGCAGAATCACGATAAAATTAATCCAACCAAATACCCTAACAACCTTAAAACCTTTTGAATCCCAGAAGTTCTTTTCATTTTGATTAATAAGATAAACAATAAGCATTACAAGCCAAAAAATAAGACTAAGTGCGCTAAGCCAACCTAAACAAAATAAAAACTTTCCCCATCCAGAAAGCTCGTCCCAATATGTTTTTGCCATAATTAATAATATGAATTTTAGTTTATAAGTCTATCCTGCTTCCTTTTCGTCGTCCTCATCCCCGCCAACGTCCTCATCCTTAAAATTCCCCTTCTCGTCTTCCTCTCCTTCCCCAACAACCTCTCCCCTTTCCCTTATCGCCAGCTTTATCTCACAAAGTTCATTCTTAACATCTCTTAAATTAAAATTAATATTTTTCAAAACATCTATCAACTCTTTTTCTACAAACGGATCCATTTTATTTTAAGCAAAACCAATAGGATTTAAAAACACTTGCTTTCTTTATTATATATCAAGAAAACCTTCTTCCTGAACGCGATGAATATCGCGCAGTAGGTTTTCTGGATGATCCAAAATTAAACCAAAAATGAAAAAATTTATGGACATGGAAAGGAAAGGGGTAAAAGAAGAGAACTCATTAAAGAAATTCTGGAAATGGCTCTGGGAGTCTGACTCTTGGTGGAGTTATTTTGTTTTTCTTATCTTAGTATTTTTAATAATTAAGCTTATTTTTCTTCCAGGATTGGGCTTAATTTTTGGAACACAACTTCCTCTAGCAATAGTAGAATCTTCAAGCATGGATCATTATTCATTAAGTGAAACTAGCTTAATCAATGGTTATGATATCTGTGGAAAAGGATTTTCTGAAAAGAAATTTTTTAACAGGGATAACTATTGGCAAACCTGCGGGGCATGGTATGAAAATATAAATATAACAAAAGAGCAGTTTGAAAAATTCAGATTCAAAGATGGCTTCAGAAAAGGAGATATAATGATAATATTTGGTAAAAAAGATGTTAAGATTGGGGATGTGATTATTTTCAATGCAGGAAGAAGTAATCCAATTATTCATAGAGTAATCTCTCTTTCTCCCTTACAAACAAAGGGGGACCATAATGGCGCCCAACTTAATGAAGAAAAAAGTATAAACGACAATCAAATAGTAGGTATTGCCTGGGGCCGTATTCCTTATCTGGGATGGATAAAATTATCTTTAGTTGAAACATTAAATAAAATTCTTAGGTAAGTTTTAAAAACCCTAAATAACAAACAACTAAATGGAATTTTGTCCCAAATGTGGTTGTGTTCTTATTGAAAAGAGAAAAAATTTTGGCTGTGCCCGATGTGGATATATGGCAAAAGGCAAGGTAAAAATAGAAAGTTCTGAAAATATGAAAGAAAAAAAGGAGATAACTGTAGTCAAAGAAAAGGAGATAAGTGTTATGCCCGTTGTTTTTGCTGTTTGTCCGAAATGCGGACATAAAGAAGCTTATTTCTGGACTTCACAAACACGGTCAGCAGATGAAGCAGAAACCAAATTCTTTAAATGCACTAAGTGCAATCATACGTGGCGAGAATACCGCTAAGACTAACTTAAATTTTATATTACGGAGGTATTCGAGAAGAGAATACAGATAATTCTAAACATATTATTCACCTCAATAAAGATTATTAAGGTACGGACATTCGCAAAGTAATGTTCAAAGGCAAGTATCATCCTGATTATAGAAATCTAAGCCACAAATACCTTGTTAGAGAGATTGACAAAGTACGAGCTAGCAGAACAAAAACAAAGTGGCGAACAACTAGATTGATCAAGAAACTTGAGGAATACATAACTGATAATGCCGATCTAAAATTTGCGTTTGATGATTTGTTAGATTATATAGCAAAACAGCAGGGGAAGGGATTTGAAAGAAAAGAAGTATTTCAGGAATTAGCGAAGAAGAGAAAAATATTCAAGTCAACTTATGAAGCACTAGAATCTCACGGCTATTTGGAAGGACAATTAACATATGTCTAAAATAACAAATAATACCTTTCAAAACCACATTTTAGATTATAGAAATAATTAAAAGGACTTTTTTCAATGTTTTCACATGGATAACACACAAGCACAACCAAATCAAGAAAAAAGTCTGTTGGCACAAATGATAGAAGGACCAAACAAAGAGATAGATCGCATGATAACTCCCTACGCAGATGACGTAAGCAAAGCGATTGTTGGAGCAAGAGAGTGTTTTCGTTTAGTCCTCTATGGTATAAGATGTGCAAGAGATGAATACAAAAGAATATATCATGATTTCAAAAGAGACCACTGGAACAATCCAGATATGAGTATTCTTAACGAAGGGCATAAGCAATAAGTTTATTAAATGATTTCTCTAAATTTTTATTAAGGTTCCATAGCTCAGCCCGGTTAGAGCACTGCACTCTTAATGCAGTTGTCAGGGGTTCAAATCCCCTTGGGACCATTTATTTGCATTTAAGAAATATGAAAAATAATATAAAAATGCAAATAAATGTAATGATGCCATCTCAACAACAAATCTCAAAAACACTCGAACTCCTCAAGAAAAGCCAAAAAGGAGTAAGAAAAACAACACTAAATCGAGAAGCAAAAGAAAACAAAAACTTCACGCCCTATGAAACCCTAATATCTTGCCTTGTCTCCCTTAGAGCAAAAGACGAAACAACTGAAAAAGTATCGCAGGAACTTTTCAGAATAGCAAACACGCCAGAAAAGATTCTAAAACTCCCGCAAAAAAAGCTTGAAAAAATAATTTATAGTTCTGGCTACTATAAGAACAAAGCAAAAGCAATAAAAAAAGCATCTCAACAAATAATAGAACATCATAACGGCAATGTTCCCAATACAAAAGAAGAACTTCTAAAACTTTATGGTGTAGGTCCAAAAACAGCAAATATTGTATTATGTTTTGCATTTAACAAGCAGGTTATCCCTGTTGATACCCATGTAAACAGAATCCCAAACAGATTAGGTTGGGTAAAAACAAAAAATCCAGAACAAACAGAAATTGAATTAATGAAGATTCTTCCAAAAAGATACTGGACAGAAATAAATGGTATTTTTATCTTATTCGGCAAAACGATTTGCTTGCCTGTTTCTCCTTTTTGCAGCAAGTGTCCAATAAGAAAATACTGTAAAAGAATAGGCGTTAAGAAGAGTAGATAAATAATTCATTAACAAAAAAAATAATGCGCTCTAACTTGTTCCTCTAACGGGAAAAATATTTTCTGAAGAATATCTTTTTCTACTTTAAAACCATCCCTTCTTAAATCTTCATTAAGAAAATCAATATACCCTCTTTGGTATAAAGTTGCCCGACTTGGCTTTTGATCGGCTAATGACTTCCCACTATTATCAATTATATTAAAACGGTCATAACCGCCTTCTATTTCATTAGACTCTATGTTAAATAATTGGGTAGGCATATCTTTAAAACAAATCCAAGGAAATCTAGATTTAGAAGATAATTTTGGCGAAAGTTTTGTGAGAGAAAAAGCCTCTAATGAAACCCTTGAGCTAACTATTCCTTCATCACTCAAGCAAAAACTCCAAAACCGCCCATCAAAACTTAATTCTCGATTAGCAGTGATATAACTGTTGCGGAGGGAGTGCAATTCTTTTATTCCTTTCTCAGATAAAGTTGTTATCATTAGTGAAAATATTTCAAAAATTCAGTATTTAAGGATTATTGTAATGGGATATAGTCTAAAAAATATGTAGGTTATATCCTCTGCACAAAACCTTTTCTCGGCGTAAAAACATCGCCAGAAGATATCAACTTTTGAATAGAATCATCAATCTCATCCTTTGTAAGCTTTCCCATCAACTCTTTCTCAAGCTCCTCAATAGGAATATATTTTCCCAATCTTTCTTCTAATCTTGAAATAGTCTCTCTTAAAAGAATAACCTTGCTTCTCTGGCTTGTTGAAATTCCTGTTGCAATCCTGTCAATGTCAAAACTTTTTGTTTCTTGATCAAAACCTACCTGCATCATGTAATATTTTATTATTTCTATAGCTATCTTCGCATCATCTTTCGTTACTTTTTTTGACAAACGCATTTTTGCGTGCGCTTCTGACAGTCTGACAAGCGCTTCTAATTGTCTTGCAGAGATAGGAACGGGCGGCATCAATGTATCAGAAAATCCTTGGGAATTTCTCATCTTAACATAAAAATCTTTTATTTCTTTAACTGCTTCATCAGTTAGTACTGGCTTTATTTTTTGTTTTGCATAAGCTACATATTTTCTAAAGAGTTCTCTTGGAATAGCAATATTCATGTTACCCGTTTGATATTGGTTCAAAACATGTGTAGCTATTGACTCATCTTTGAATTTATCTGGAAGATCTCTTAAAACAAAAATAACATCAAATCTATTTATCAATGCAGGAGGCAAACTTATTTGTTGTGCGATTGGTTGAAATGGATCAAATCTTCCAAGTTTTGGATTTCCTGCAGCAAGAACAGATGTTTGGGCTTGAAGGGTAGCTTGAACATTAGCTTTTGAAATAGTTACAGTTTGCTGCTCAAGGGCCTCGTGCATTGCACTCCTATCATTCTCGTCCATTTTTTCTATTTCATCAATACAAACAATTCCTTTATTCGCAAGAACCATCGCACCCGCTTCAAGAGCCCAACCTCTTAAAAATTCATCACGAACAACAGTTGCAGTTATACCTGCTCCAGATGCGGCTTTTCCAACAATATATCTTCCTTTTGGAGCCATTTCAGAAATAAATTTTAAAGTAATAGATTTCGCAACTCCCGGGTCTCCTACTAAAAATATATGTATATCCCCCCTTTTTACACTTCCATCTTTTCCTATTTTTCTCACGCCGCTAAACATTTGAAGAACAAGTGCTTTTTTTACTTCATCATAACCCCAGATACTTGAAGCAATACTTGCAGATAATTTATCAAAAACTTTTGGATCTTCAGAAAGTTCATTAATCTGTCTTTCATCTTCTTCTGAAATATTTAAATCCTCGAACGTTTCTTCTAAAGGAATAAGATTATTAGCGTGTAGTGCCAAATCAAATCTAGTGGATATTGAACCAGAAGGAAGCGGCTCTGGAACTTCTTGAAGTATGCCTATTACTCTAACTCTGCTTCCAGGAGTTGTTCTTTCTTCCATTTTTGGCTCAACTAAATCTTCCTGAATAAAAACATTTATTCTCCTTGATTGTTCTCCGCCAGTCAATGACTCTGGTGCGTCCTCAATAACAAGATGCTGTGCATCAACCATTTCCTTGCTTAAAAGTTTAAATTGTCCTCTTCTTCCGCAGGAACATCTTGTTGGCTCTCTAAATTTTTTTTCAACTTGCATTACAGAGATAACGGTGCCACATGAGGGGCATTCAAACTTAGCAATTGTTACCTGGGGTCTTACATCAGAAGCTTTTCTTACTATCCCCTCAACACTTAGAAATTTATTCAAATGTATTGCTCTTAAATGCCCTATTTTTACGTTTTGGCTTTCGGGAAGATTTACAAGTCTTACTCTCGCTTTTTTTATAATTCCCATCTCGTCAAGAGCTGTTTCAAAAAATCCCAAAATCTCCTGTGGAGATGCAAGAAGTTCCTCTGCAAGTTCAGGAGAAAATCCAGAAATATCATCAAAATCAACAAAAATAACCTTTTTGTTCTCTCTAATACTTCTTCCTATCTCTTTTTTATATGTTTCAAAGAATAATTTTGCTTCTGCAATAAGCTCTTCTGCACCTTTTTTTTGTTCCATTTTAGTAATATATAGAAGTCTTTTTTGTTTTAAAGGTTTCTGTAATAGAAAGTATATTATAGAAAAAGGATATTTGAAATGTTTGGTTCTAAGAAAGAATAATCTTTGAATTTGTTTGGTGAATAAACGTATGATATTCGAGAAGGATTATAGTTAGAATTCCAGTAAAATCTTGTTTTTATTCTTCTTAATCCTTCAATTTCCTTTGCTCTCCTTGCTACTGCTTTTTTCATGACAGCTGCACCTGCTTCAAAAGCTTTTTTAAATCCGGCATAAAGTTTAGGATCCTGAACGATTTTATTTTTGCCCCCTTTTACTAAATCATCAATACTCATAAAAATTATATTTGCTCTTGCTTTAAATAAATTTAGATACTAGTTTATAAGAATTACTTGCTCGCCTTCAACTTTCTAGCAATCTCTCGCGTCTTTGCATTCAATTGCCTCATAGAATCCTCAAGTTGTTCCCTATTTTTTGTTCCTGTGCAAACCAACTTGCCGTTTGAAAAAAGCAAAAATGTTGCTGTCGGCTCTACTAATTTATAAACAAGTCCTGGAAACTGTTCTGGCTCGTATTCTGTATTTTCTAATTCAAGAGCAAGATAATTAAGATTAAGATTCATGTTTATGCTTCCTGAAGCAACAATATTCTGGACAGTTATTTTAGGAACAGTTGTTATTCTAACGTTGATTTTTCTAAGCTGTTTTATAACTTCTCTTATTACTTCTCTTACCTGAGTAGTTGATTTTGTTCCGGTACATACAAGGTTTCCTGAAGAAAATACAAGAACAGCAGATTTTGGCTTTTTTACTCTAAGGACAAGTCCTGGAAACTGTTCTGGGTTATATTCTGTATTTGGAAGTGTTTTTGCCAGCTTTGTAAGAGGCACATCTTTACCGAGAGAAGCTGTTGCAACAATATTTTGTATTTTGAGAGAATTGTCCTTTGTCATGTTCGAAGTGATATGGCTTTTAAACCCCAGGGGTTTATAAAGCTTGTGGTAGGTGTCGAGGAGAAAATTATATGTTAAATTATAATAATCATTATAAAGCCCCATATTCTTCCATGAAAATGTCAAGAAAAATTTATACGGCTGAACAAGCAGAACGAGTAAAACAAGAGCTTATTCCTTATAATGAAAAATATGTTGATGCTAGGAGAAAAGGGATTAGGTTCCCTTGGCAAGATAAAAATAAATTATTAAGCTTATGCGTCAGACTTACTGATTATTATGTCAAACAAAGAATTTGGGATAGTTATGATGCTTTTGAAAATGCTATGGATGAAATACATCCTGAGAGAGGTGTGGGATATAAGCACATGATGTCTGTAGCAATCAGAATTGTTAAAATTAAAGGCCAAAGAAGAGATCCTTCTGCAAACAAACTATTTTTTAGAAAATCACGCGACATGCCTGTTAAATCGGGCTTAGACGAAATTAGATAATTTTAAAACTGTCTTCTGAGAAACGCCTTCTTATGCGACTCTTTTACTTCTTCCAATGTCGCGATATCACTAGTCTTTCTATCAAGCCTTAGCGCCGTAAGCCTTGGAAATCTCAAAGCAAAACCAGAAGAATAACTCGGAGATTGCTGAATTTCCTGAAAAACAATAGTGATAATAATTTTTGGCTTAACCTTAACATTCTTTCCATCTTCGCTAACAATGAGTGGTTTTAATAATTCTGTAAGCTCATCAAAAGAAACTCCATCTTCATTTCCGGATTCTTCTTTTGTCTTCTCTTTTATACCGGTTCCTACTTTTCCTATTTCTAAAAATTCTCCTGTTTCTTCATTTCTACAAGAAACATCAAAACTTGACATCCAACCTCCCCTTTTTCCAGTCCCATATTCTGCCCCCGTAATAACCAAGTCAAGCTCGTTTGAAGCGGGTTTTAATTTAAGCATATACCCTACTCTTGCTCCGGGCTTGTAGGGAGAAGATAAATTTTTAATCATAACTCCTTCTTCACCTTCTTTTAGAGATTTTTCATAGAATTTTTGCGCTTGTTTTTCATCAGACGTTATTAACTGCTCAGAAGCCTTGAATTTCCATTTTTCACTTTTTATTATTTTTCTTAGCATTTCTGTTCTTTTTGAAAATGGTTCGTCAATTAGGGATTTTCCATTATAATATAGTATGTCGAAAGCGTTTATTTCTATTGGAAGTTCTTTTTGCATTTCTTCTATATTATACTTTCTCTTTATTCTCTGCGAAATGTCCTGGAAAGAAGTATACTTTTTAGTTTTAGGATTATAACCAACTGCTTCTGTATCTATAATAAACGTGTCTGCTTTTACAAAATTTTTAACATAGTCTTTAACTTCCGGAAATTGTTTTGTTACTTCATCAAGTCTTCTTGTAAAAACTTTAATCTCTCCTTTTTTGTTTTTAGTGATAAGCATTCTAAAGCCATCATATTTATACTCAAAACAGGCAGGCTTTCCCGCTCTTTCAAAACCATCTTCAACGTTTTCTGCTTTGAGAGCAAGCATAACTCTTAGAGGTTTTCCGGGATTAAGCTCGATTTTTTCTAATTCTCTATATCCTACGCACGCTTTTTCAAAAATTTCTGCAAAATCATTTGACTTGTCATAAGCAGACTGTATTTTTTCACTTGCTTCTTTTTTATCTTTATCTGGGAAACAAGATTCTATTATGGCATCTCTTAATGTTCCTTCCCCTACGCCGATTCTAAGGTCATTCAAAAGGGTTCTTGAAATATATTTTGCCTCTATTGGTGAAGCGCTCGTAAGGAGTTCGGATATTAAAGAAAGTTTTCTATCAACTGTTCCTTTCCCGGTTAATTCAGGAAGTTTCCTAATGTTTTCAAGAACCTTATCTATTGAAAGTTCTTTTGAAAAAAGTGTTGATTGTTTCTTTGATTTTGTTATCTCCTCTGCTACTTCTCCCAGGTCTCCTATTTTTTTCCATTTTTTTACGATATTCTCTTCGGGTATGCCAACTGCCTTTGAAAGCGCTTTTATTGTTATTTGAGTTGATATTCCCAATTCTTTTTCTTCATAATCGGGGAATACTCTTCCTTGAAGAAGATAAATTATCTCTTTGTTTTTCTCTTTTTTAAGCTTATTCAGAAATCCGGCGAGGATTTCTGTTTTTTTCAACCGGGAAGGGTTTTCTTCGAGTTCTTTGTATGTTTCACAAATCTTTGAGTATTGCATGTTTTCTCTTTTTGTTTCCCCTACTTTAGCATTTTTTCCATCCAAGCTTCATGGAATTTTATACCAAACAGAGAAGGGTAAGCGGGTTTTATATATTTGTACCTATTATTTTTATAGAAATCTTCAGCGAATTTTGAAGATATGAGTTTGATTTTTTTAAATTCATTCTTTTTTGCGAAGGATTCTATAAACTTCAAAAGTCTTGTTCCCATTCCCCTTCCAACAAACCCCGTTCTTACATATAATGCTTCAAGCTCACCATGGTCGAAGAAAACCACGCCAAGAATCTTTTTTCCTTTTTTAACCTCAAAACAGCTCATTTCTTTTATGAATTTTTTGACTCTTCTTGGAGAATAATATCTCTCCCATGCTTTTTCTTGATTTTTATTTATATCTCTAGAATTAATCTTTCTAACATCCTGCCGAATGAGTTCACTAACTATTTTAGATTCTTCTGGTTTTATGTTACAAATTGATACTTTTTGTGAATTTACCATTTCCTCTTTCGGTTTATAGTCTCCCATATCAACAGGGCTTTTTATATTTTTTAGTTATATATTTCACAAACCATAAAACCTTTTATATCTAAAACAAGACTAAACTTTATGAAAAAAATAAAAAATGATTCGAATTCTGGGATAATCCTCCTTCTTATTATTCTGTTTATCGCGCTTATTTTAATAGATATTTATGCTATTACGACTTATAAGAACATAGAGTTAAATCTTAATCCTTTCAAAGAAAAAAATACGATATTTCAAGTAGCCACTTTTAGCGCTGTAGCAGAAGGAGTTTACGATGGTAGTATTAGTTTTAGTCAGCTTAAAAAACACGGGAATTTTGGAATAGGAACCTTTAATGCACTTGATGGAGAAATGCTTGCACTTGATGGAAAATTTTACCAAGTTAAATCAGATGGAAAAGTTTATCCCGTTTTAAATAAGATGACAACACCCTTTGCCTCTGTAACTTTCTTTGAAGATGACAACGAACTTAGAATAAACCAATCGATGAGTTTTTCAGAAGTTAAAAGTTATATAGAAAAATCATTACCAACCAAGAATATTCCATATGCCATAAAAATTATTGGGAACTTCAGTTATGTAAAAACAAGAAGTGTCCCTAATCAAACCAAGCCCTATCCTCTACTTGTAGAAGTTGTTAAAAATCAGCCAGAATTTGAGTTTAATGAAACAAATGGGACCATTGTAGGTTTTTACTTACCAGCCTATACTGAAAAAATAAATGTTCCTGGCTATCATCTTCACTTTATAAATGAAGAAAAAACTGGGGGTGGACATCTTCTTGAAATGAACATAAAAGAAGGAACAATCGAAATAAGTTATATACAAAATATAAGGATATTCTTACCAGAAGAATCAGATTTTTTTAATACAGATTTAACAAAAACTAGTAGTGAAGATATTAAAGCAATTGAAGGATAAATAAAAATTACAAATTAAAGTATATTAAAAAATGGAAAAAGGTTGTAAATTTAAAGATTCGTGTCCCGCCTATCTAGCTAAAGCCATTTATGGGCGTAGCCCAGTCTTATCCGCCAATTTTTCCCAAGTTTGTGATACTACTCCTAACGAAACATTTGTTGAAGGATTTTGCCCCATGTATGATACTCACTCAAGGCTATACGGCCTTATGGAACAGCTCTTAAGAGAAGCAAATGATTCGTTAAAGAAAACTTCAGAAGGTCTTAGTAAAAGGCTATAAAATACGTTAATCTTCGCTGCCACTGCCAATTTAACAATATAGTCCTCATGATTCATTTTGAAACCTACCGAAAGTATTAAATTATGCATTATTATCTATCATAATTATGCAAAAGCCCCTTTTCTTACAGAATATTAGGGTGTTTAAAATATTTAGAGAACTTGAAAAATCTGTACCATCGAAGTCTCAACTTTTTCTTATAGGCGGAACATTAAGAAATTCTGTTTTTTTCCATTTTTTTAAGAAGAAGATCAAGCAAAGAGACTATGATTTGGTTTTTATGGGTAATCGTAAATCTTTTCTGAATAATTTAAAAAATTTAAAATTTAAATATGGTAAAATAAAGAGAAGGAATCAGGTAGTTCTTAAAAAGGGGATTATAGATAATCCAAAAAATATACATGATTATGTTGTATTAGATATATGTTTTTATCACAGAAAAAGTCCTAATGAGATTTTAAGAGAGAAGATCAATTTTACCATTAATGGTTTTTTAATAAATATTAAAGAGATTTTTAGTGATACCTGGATGAAAAAGCTAATAACCTTACCCCATTCTATTGCCGATATTAAAGCAAAGCGAATTAGATTAAACACCGAAAAAAAAGAGTTTTTTGGAACGGATATTTATGCTTGTATAAGATTTATTTCCCAAGGGTTTAAGAAACCGACAAAAGATGAAATTAAAATTTTATTCAAGGCGATGAAAAAATTACCAAAATATAAATTTCAAAGAAACAGGGAAAAAGTTTTTGACTATGTGGGTGGAAAGGAAAAAGCCGAAAAGATAGTTAGAAAAATTGGCTTAAAAGAGGATATTTTTTCTTTTAATACTATTATAAAACTACGGCACTAAAATCAATACTTTATTTTCCTCTTCCGTGCCAAGCGCCAACGCTAGGTCTTACTTTCAATTCAGGCCCCTTATTTCTCAAACCTCTGCTTTTTTTTCCTGCAGAAGTTAATCCCCTAAAAACTCTAAACCTATTTTTTTTAGAACATAAAAAATTCAGGTTTTTATCGCTTTTTATTTCAGGAACATTTGGATCTACCATTATAACTTCATAAAAATAAAATCTTCCATCTTTTCCAAGAAGATAGCTATTAAGAACCTCAAGATTTCTGAATTTTCTCTGGGCCCTTTGCTCTGCAACCCATTGATAATTCATCTTAAGAGTTAATTGAATATGCTGTCTGCTCGTTCTTCTTTTCTTTCTAGGTCTTGGCCTTGTTCTTCCGCCCCTCTCAATTGTAACTCTTGCGATAACAAATCCTTTTTTTGCTTTATAACCAAGAATTCTTGCTCTGTCTAATCGAGAAGGTTTTTCTATTTTTGCTACTCTTTCTCCGGCTCTCCAGTCTATCATCTTCTTTCTTGTTTCTTTTATCTTCTCTTCAGAAGGTTTTTTCCACGCTTGCTTTATGTAACTATAAAATCCTTTTGCCATGTTTATTTGATAAAAATCTGATTTTTAAATCTTCGCCTAAGACACCTAACGGTCTCTTAAGGCTTCAACTTCCCTAAAGTTGATGGACCCTCGAAGAGTTGAACTTCGGACCTCTGCCTTATCAGAGCAGCGCTCTAACCAACTGAGCTAAGGGTCCATATGAAAAATTCACTTGTTTTATGTTTATAAGGGTTTTGTTAGGAATTTTTACTTCGCCTGAAACTCAAGAAACAATTTCCCTTCACCAAAATATGCTTTTATCAATGGGAGTTTTATGGGAATGTTTTTGAAAAAAACTTTATCCCTAGCAAAAGTCTTTACTTCAAAAGAATCTTCCAACTTGTTAATAAGAACATTCTCAAATGATGTAACGCCAGGAGATTCCATCTCATATATTATCTTGTCATCTTCTCGGGTTAACTTTGTTTTAGCTTCTTTTCTTGGAAGCTTTGCACTTCTTTTGATTACTTCTGCAGAAGGCATAGGAAAGTTTACTTTTTCTTTCTTTGGTTTCTTCTGTTCCATAATCTCTTCACCCATATTTGGAACATTTACTTTTTTTCCATTTATAAAAATTTGAAAATTAGAATTATCCTTCATATTTGGGCTCTCTCTTTTAATATTATTCTGCATTTCTTTCTCAACCATTTTCATCATATTACCTATTACTCCGGAAAGCATTTTATCCATAATTGAATTTGATGGAAGAAAACCCGGATTTTTTTGAATTGGTAACGTTTGTGGCTGGTTAAAATCATTTCTTCCTAACAGGCCATAATCTTTTTCTTCTCTAGCTCCATCTATAGAATTATTCCCACAAAAAGGACAGAATGAAAAACTTTTTTTTATCCTTTTTCCGCAGTGACTGCATTTCTTTCCGAACATAATTTAGTCTATCCAAGCAAGTTTAAAAATCTTGTTAAGAAATCACAACTTCAATTCTTCTTTTATCTCTCGCACATATTTATGAACCAAATGCATTGGTTCTGGAAATTTATGTGGGGGAACAATCAATTCTTTTATGATTTTAAAAGAAGAATCTATAGATATTTTATCTCCTGGACTGATATAGAGAGGAGTACTCTCCTCTTTGCTTAAAAAAACTTTCCCTACTTTTTTCCCATCCTTTAATATGTTCTCTCCTTCAATTTTATCTTCATCAAAAAGAGTATCAGAGACTCCTATTGAAGGAACATTAGCGGAAATTGAAAAATGACTTGCTAATCCTAAACGAGGATGAGTTATTCCGTGGCCTCTTAAAAGAACAAGATCTACTCTTTCCTGAATTTTATTAAATGCGCCAATCATAGACTCAACTTCTCTATATGAACGAAATTCATGAAGGTAAGGAAATTTTAGCTTATCAAGAAAATATTGTTGCTCAATAATATTATTATCCTTATCACAAACTACAATCGCGGAAATTATTTTATTCTTTACAGTTATGCTTTCTATTGCAGCAATTTTTTCGGTAAGTGAAAAATCTATAGAATCTTTAGTTTTAATGATCTTTGCTATCTTTGTTTGCTCTTGTTTAAGTTCGTCTAAATCAAGACCATATCTTTTTGCTATTTCTCCCTCTTCCATGTTATACGAAAACTCGCCCTTATTTTAAATCTTTCCCCATGTAATGGCCAGTATAATAATCTTTAAAAGTCCTATCATCCAAAAAGAAGTATGAAAGAAGACAAAGAAATAACGATGATTTCTGCAGCCAGTGAAGCATTAAAATACAAGAATATAAACCCAAAAACAAACTCAGATAAGATTATTCAACATGTTATGTCCTCACTCAATTTAAACCTTGATTTTAAAATATCTGCAATTGTTGCAGTTAATGAAGCTCTCAAAATAAAGGAAAAAAATCCAAATTTCACAGATAGACAAATTCTTCAGGAATTAATGAATAATATTGAAAAAATTTTAGTCAGAATTCATTAAAATAGATAACACTTCTTTTTACAAGCCTTTAAAAATAACTCTAAACAACTAATTTTATGAAAATTGGAGTAAAAAGTTACGATTACAGCAGAGAATTAGAATATTTTAGGGATAAAGTTGATTTTTTTGAAATAATGGCTATCGAAGGAAGAGATTATTCTGGTTTTAAAGACTTTAAGATGCCATTTATTATTCATTCTCAACATGCAGTTTTTGGAATAAATAATGCGGATAAAAATCTGCACCAAAAAAACCTGAGTTCATTTAATTATGCAAAAAAAGTCGCAGACATGCTAAAAGCAAAAAAAATAGTTGTTCATCCGGGAGATATAAAAAACGAAACATGTTCAAAAAAAAATTCCGTTGATTTTATTAAATCTTTAAAAGACAAAAGGGTGGTTATTGAAAACATGCCACGTGAAAATTCTTTATGCAACATCCCCGAACAACTAAAGGAATTCGTAAGCAAAACTGAATGTGGAATCTGTTTTGATGTAAACCACGCTATCCTTATTGCACAAAATCTTAAAAAAGATTACAAAGATTTTATAACGGAGTTTATTAAATTAAAACCAAATCATTTCCATCTTGGTGGCCATAAATTTATTGGGATAGATCACTTATGTTTTGCTGATTCTGAATTAGATTTAAAAGAAATCCTTTCTCTTCTTCCAAAAGATGCAGAAATAACATTAGAGACATCAAAGGACATAGAAAAAACAAAAGAAGATTTAAGAATAATCAGAGAAGTTTTAAAAGAGATTTAATCATTCTTTAGCCACTTTCCACATAAGCTCAAAATATTTTTTGTAACCCTCTGCAATTTCTTTTTGTTTTATGACTATGGCAAAAGGATTTTCTTTACTCCAGAGAATAATTGCAACCCTATCTCCATATATATTGACTGCCAAAGGGGAAGAATACTTTTCTGGCAAATAACGCACTTCAGAAAGAGGTATTTTTCTTATTTTTTCTTGTTTAACTCTATTAAAGATAATTTTTGTTTTTATTTTATTAGCTACTCTCTTTTTATCAAACCAATGAAAGTAAAACTCCATTATTTCGTAAGCAAGCGGTGAAGCCCCCAAAATAAGGATTTCTTTTTCTTCTTCAATTTGATCTTCAAAAACTGTTTTCAAACCATTTTTTCCCTTATAAAAATTTGTCTCTTCCTTTTCTCGCGTTTTATTATAGAAACTAAGCATATCGGGAAGAATATCTTTAATGGACTCTTCTTTTTCTTTTATTAGCTCAAGAATTCTATTAGGATTGCTCGCTTGAAAAAGTTTTTTGTTATTTTTTTGTATATACCCTATCATCCCTTTTTTTATTAACATTTCCGAGGTATCATAAATAACTCTTCTATGAAGCCCAGATTTTCTACTTATTGCTCCTGCAGAATTAGGCCCGAATTCTAAAAGTGTTATGTAAACTTTTGCTTCGTTTTCTGTGAGCCCGGTTTTTCGGATGTATTCTTTTATGTTATCAAGTGAGGTCATGATGAATATTTTTCAATAAATTTATCTTTATATGCTCTGTATATCTTGCCTTCTCCTCCAGCAATCTTTACTGCCTGTTTTTTTAATCTAGCATATTCGTTTGTTAATCTCGAACTTTTGATTAAGTTATTCCTAAATTGTATATTTCTTTTCCATATTTTTCCATTTAATAAAACGAAATGGATATGAACTCTTCTCTTAAAAAATAAAAATCCATAAACTTTTTTGAAAGAGATTCTTTCAAATTTTTTAAAACCCGGCATCATTTCGTATCTCTCTCTTTTCATAATACAAGCATATCTCTTCATCTGGTTTTTATCTTTAAAACCGACAATGATATCAATTATTCCTTTTCCCCCCAGACTGGGAACAGCAGTACTTCCAATGTGTTCTATCTTTGTTCTTTTTGGCAAAAACTTTTCTAATTTATTTTTTTCTTTTTCAAATAGCAAAATATATTTTCTTCTATATTCTCGAAATACATACTTATTCATACCTCTTCTAAACTAATGTTCTATATAAATATTGTGGTGAGCTTTATCCCCACTCAAGCTTATCTCATATTTTATCAATATAATCTTATGAAAATCGAAATATTCAAACCAATAGAATCAATGAATCCAATTTATCTTGGAGCAGCAGAGGATGAACTCTACCAAAAAATTTTGCAGGAACACAATAGTAGAACTTTTGCTGAAATAAAGGAAGATGGATACAGGATGCAGATTCATAAAAAAGGTGATAAAATAATGGCCTTCACAAGGAGCCTTAATTCAATAATGCTTAATCTATTTCCAGAACTTAAATTATCCCTTTCAAAGCTTCCTGACTGTATTCTAGATTCAGAATTAATTGGAAATGAAAAAATAGGTCATATGGGTTTTGATGTTGTAAAGAGAAGATTCAGGAGTAGAATAAGCGAAAAAGGAGCAGAAGAATATCTAAAATCTGGAATTGTTAAAGAACTCCCAATTGCTCTAAGAGTTTTTGATACTCTTTATTGGGAAGGCAGGCAAATTTTAAACATGCCCTTAAATGAAAGAAGAAAATATACTGAAAATATCTCTCAAGAAAAGATAAAACCAAGTGAAAAAAAAGATATTTCTAATCCAAATGAACTACAAAGATTATTTGAATCTCTTGTTGAAGAAAAATATGAGGGTCTCGTATGCAAAAATCCTCAATCTATTTATCTACCTGGCAAAAAGACAGAGGATTGGATAAAATTGAAAAGGTCCGAATGTCTTGACTTGGCAGTACTTGGAGTTTACCTTGATAAAAATCATGTATCTCAGATTCTTTGTGGAACTTACAATCCAAAAAAGACCTGTTTTGAAACTCTTGCAAAAGTGAATGCCAAACGGGCTGGCATGAATAAAGATCTTGAAAATTTGCTCAGAAAACATTTTGTTAAAGAATGTCCTTCTAATGTAAAATTAAATCCTTTAATTTATAAACAAGAACAAGGAGTTCCAGATTATTTTATCTTTCCAGAAAAAACTTCTGTTGTTGAAGTTGCTGCCATGAATTTTAACAGAAGCAAAAATTGGCATTCTTGTGGATTAGATTCTGAAGGAAAATCTTACTCACTTAGAATTGGCTGGCTTAAAAGTTTAAGAGAAGATAAGGGTTATCTTCAAGTTGCAACACCTGATTTTGTAAAATTACTATATGAAGCTGAAGGGGGCGTACAATAAAATATACATAATATTTTAATTAAATAATACAGGAGATAAAAAAATGACAAACACAAACGAAGCGTTAGAAAGACAAGTAATCGAACTAGTAGCTGCAGATAGAATCTTCATTACAACTTCAAGCATAGATAACAAGCTTAAGAGAATGAGACCTAAACTTGCACAAGCAATTGAGTTGCCTGAAGATGAATATTCGGGACAAAGAGTTTATGCAAGAGTAAAACAAGATGATACAACTGGAAAAGCAAGAACGATGGCTGAAGCAGTTAATACTTTTGCAGAAAGATACCCAAAATACGGACAAATTCTTAATGGTCTGATAGCAGAAAAAAGAGTAGCCAAAGAAACAAATATGTATTTTGGAGTTAATCCGGGATGCAGACTAACCGCAGATGATTATCTTGGCGTAATGGCTAATCTTGGATTTACAGAGACACAAGCAAGAAACTTGTATGAACCTTTGATAAACACAAGCAGAAGCATTGCAAAGAAAAGAAACGAAGAAAGAAGCATCTTAATCGGATAAGAATAAGACTTCTTTCTTTCGACTTTTTTATTTTTTATTTATAATTTGTTTTAATTGTTCTCTAATTTCTTCACCAAATTGACTTGTGGTTTTTCCTGTTGCATTACTTAAGGATTCTTTCCAGTCCTTGCTTTCTTTCAAGTCAATCAGAAAATTTTGTAAAGTTTCTTGGTCATAATTCTTATTAATATGCCAGATTGTAAATGTACCCTGGGCCCTGCAAAGAAAATTAAGCTCTTCTTCAGCGATATACCCTTCACATTTTTCTCCAAGTTCATCTAAGCTTAAAAGTTTTGGGCTGCCTGTTTGTATACTACTAACAAGCAAATCAGAATGATAAATCTGGTCAAGAGGATTAAAATCAGGACCTGCTTTAAGAACAAATTCTATATAATGAGCAAAACCTTCATTCAAAAATCCAGGTAGGTTTTTCATATTGTACGGCCCGAAAAACTGATAGAGCACTGCATGAACTCCTTCATGAATAATCATACCTTCAGTCTTGTCATGATCGCTTTCTTCAAATGGTTTGTAAATATAGATTTTGCCGTTTGGAGCAGAGCCATCTCCAACTTGAACATTTTCTTTTCCTCCAGGGAATTCTGCAACTCTAACATACTCATCAATATCTGTTGTCAGAAATACAGGAATATCTTTTGGTTCAATTCCCAAATATCTCCTGTATAAATCCACCCCCCTTTGTTCAAGTATAGCTAATGCTTTATTTGCATTAATCTCGCTGTCATTATGATAATAAATTACAAATCCAGAACCTATCTTTTTGTATTCAAAGCCAGAAATATCTGAAGTAGATGTAAGATATTCATATGAATAATTGACTAGATAGCTATTTTGCTTGTAAGAATCATCTGGGGATCCTTTTAAACCAAAAAAAATTATGAAAGCTAAAATAACCAATGCTAAAATTCCTATGAGAATTTTTATTCCTTTTTGCATTACAATAAAAGGGTATTCATATTTATAAAATATACTAAAGTACGTCTACGACGCATTTGCATTTCCCTGCTATTTTAATCTTCTCATTATATTCAGGGGAGTAAGATCGTTGGCTTCTTCGATTATTTTTACTAGATGCCTAATGAATCTCATTGTTTCAGGATTTGCTTTATAATATTTTAGGGAGTCTTCTCTAACTTGTTCCCTTATTTTAGAGCATTCTCCTATTCTATCTAATGAAAACATAAAATATGCGTCAAATGCTTGTTCAAGTCCATTTTTTACTATCTCTGCAAGCTCTTTCAGCGGTTTTGTTTTTTTAACATCATATTTTATATTTGTTCTCCATAATCTTTCTATTTCATCGCTTAACTTTTCAAGTTCAAAAGAATAGGTGAATAATGTTCTTCCGTCTATGGCGTTCTGATAAGACATTTTATTTACTGCTCTCTGAAGATATAAACAGAATTTATCTATTTCCCTATCCCTTAACCCAAGATTTTCTTCTGTTTCTTTTTCTTCTCCGAATATATCATTTATCGCAGAATCATAAAAAGCAAGGATCATCTGAAAAATTCTTTTAAATATTTCGTCTATATCCTGAGAATTTACACTTCCAACATCTCTAATTATCCATCTATTCTTCTCTTGGGAAACAACAGCATATCCAAGAGTATTTGCGCAGGCGGACATTAATTTTTCGGAGATATTTTTATTGCAAGTTATTTCAATCTCGTCTACGCCCTTTGCAAATAAGGCACTTATTATTACATGAGCACTTCTAGTCTTTAATTCTTCCACATTAATCTTTACTTTTCCACCTTCAACTTTTCCCGTTGTTGAACGAATTATAAGCGATTTTTCTTCAGGTGTCACTTCTAACTCTGTTTTTTCGTTTATTTTATTCTGCCTTACCCACTCTATTGGAAGAGTGATTGTATAAGCTTGATTTGCCTGTTTTATTACTTTTCTTTTCATTTTATATCAATAATATAAAAGATATAGGAAGTATATAAATATTTCTTTGGTGTTTAAGTAGTATGGAAAGAAAAAAATACATAGATCTTCACATGCACACAGAATTTTCAGATGGAGTTGCAGCTCCAGAACATCTTGCCCGAATAGCAGCACTTAATGAATTAGATATTATAGCTATAACCGATCATGACAAGATTGATGGCTATGAAAGATGCAAGAGGGAAGGAGAAAAATGGGGGCTTAAAGTTATTGCTGGAGTAGAAGTAAGCACAAACAAATACCATATACTCGGATTAGGAATAAATCCAGAGAGTAAACAATTTAATGATTTTCTTGATTACTCTGCCAAACAACAGAGAGAAGTTACTGCTAAAAGAGTAAATTTTCTTGCAAAGCAAGGCATCCCAATCACTCTTGAAAAACTAGAAAAAGCTTTTCCTCATTCAAGATTAGGAAAATGTAATCTTTACATGGCTATGCTTCAAGATGTTGAATGCAGAAAGTTTTTTGAAAATAGAGAAGAAAAATTAACAGACCGTCTATATAAACAATGTTTGAAAGAAGATGGAGACAAAGAACTTGTTGATAAAAATACAAGAGTAACTTGCGCCATAGCGATTAATGAGATTCATCAGGCGGGCGGCTTAGCAATTATCGCACATCCTTTCAAAGAGGTTAAAGACATGGCTGAAATGGACGAGCTTAGAAGATTAGGGTTAGATGGTTTGGAAATTCAACTAAATTATAATGGGAGAAACGAACCTTTTAGAAAATATGCTGAAGAAAACAAATTATTGGTTACTTTTGGCTCAGACTGGCATGGAGGATTATTCGGCAGGATAATGTTAGATGGCAAAAGTGATGGTCAGAATATTCTTTATTCAAAGTTAGCTGAAGCCTTGGGCTTGGAGATTGAATAAAATGTCAGACTGTGTATACTGCGAAGAACTTAAAAGAAAAAGTCTAGAATTTAAAAATGAAAATCATGGAAATAGGATATTATTCGAAAATGAAAATTTCATTGTTTTTCCTTCTGTGGGACAGTTTGTAGGAGGTTATTTATTAATTGCACCAAAACAACATTGTACTGGAATAGGTGGGATTCCATCAGAGCGATACATAGAATTAGAGCAGATTAAAAGAAAAGTTAGAGAAGTACTTACGAAACATTATCAAAAGCCGATTTTCTTTGAGCATGGTTGTGTTGAAGAAAGAAAAAGAGCAGGATGTTGCGTTGATCATGCTCATCTTCATTGTGTTCCTGTTCCAGAGGGTATAGATTTACTTAAAGATATAACAAAGCATTTTGCTAAAAAAGAAATTCAAAACTATTCTGAACTGAAAAAGCAATTCAAGAAGAAAATTCCCTACCTTTTTTATGAAAACCAAGATGGAAAGAAGTATCTGTTTGAACTTCAAGAGCCCATACCCTCACAATGGTTGAGGCAGATTTTGGCTGTTAAATTAGGAATTTCTGAAAAATGGGACTGGAGACAATACCCTGAATTAGAAACATTAGGTCAAACTGTTAAAAGATTAAACGGTAAGTTTTGTTAATTTAAAAGAAGGAAAATCATGCGCCGCTCGGGAATTGAACCCGACTCTAAGCCTTGGGAAGGCTTCATTCTACCGATAAACTAGCAGCGCTTAATAATTATTATTCAGTTAGCTTTTTATAGATATCTTTGATAAGATAGATATGGCAAAAAAAACAAAATTTTATGTAACAACTGCAATAGACTATCCTAATGCAGAGCCACACATAGGACATGCATATCAGAAAATTGTAGCAGATGCTCTTGCTCGATGGCATAAATTATTGGGAGAAAATGTTTGGTTTTTAACAGGAACAGATGAACATGGAAAGAAAATTCAGGAAACAGCTGAAAAAGCAGGAAAAAATCCAAAAGAATTTGTAGATGAACTTGCTGAAAAGTTCAAGAGCGCTTGGAAAGCTCTTAATGTTGTTCCAAATAGATTTATAAGAACTACCGATGCTGACCATGAAAAAATTGTCCAAGAAGTTATTGAAAAATGGAAAAAAGCAGGAGATGTTTATTTAGGCAAATACGAAGGCTTTTATTGTGTAGGTTGTGAGGCATATTACACTGAAAAAGATGCTCCAGATTTAATTTGCCCATTACACAATAGAAAGCTTGAAAAAATAGAAGAAGAAAGTTATTTTTTTAGGCTTAGCAAATATGAAAAGTTCTTGCTTGATTTATACAAAAAAGATCCTGAATTTCTTTTACCTAAAGAAAGAAGAAATGAAATAACAAACAGGGTTAAAGAAGGATTAAAAGATTTAAGCATTTCAAGAACAAGCTTCAAATGGGGAATTCCTTTCCCGGGAGACAAAAAACATATTGTTTATGTTTGGGCAGATGCTCTGCTAAACTATTATTCTGGTTCAGGCAAAAATCATGAATATTGGCCTGCAACAGTTCATTTGTTAGGAAAAGATAATGGGTGGTTCCATGCAGTTTATTGGCCTGCCTTTTTAAAATCAGCAGGACTTGAACTTCCTAAAACTGTTTTTGTTCATGGATTCTTGAGTTTTAATGGACAAAAAATATCTAAATCATTGGGAAATGCAATTTCTCCAATAACTCTTGTTAACAAGTATGGAGCAGATACAATAAGATATTTTTGTTTGAGAAATTTTCCATTCGCAGAGGGAAATGATGGAGATTTTTCAGAAGAAAAATTAATCGAACGCCACAACACAGAACTCGCAGACAAGCTCGGCAACCTCGTATCAAGAGTTACTGCCCTCGCTGAAAAATACGGCGCGGAAAAAACCGATAACAAGCTTCTGAAAAAGCTTAAACTAAAAGAAATAGAAAAATATATGCAAAATTATGAGCTCGACAAAGCCTTAAATGATATTTTTGCTTTTATTGATGTATGCAATGAATATGTTCAAAGCAATAAACCTTGGGAAACGCATGACAAGAAAGTTCTTTATGAACTTGTTGACAGCATCAAAGCTATAGCAATTCTACTCTCGCCCTTCATTCCGGAAACAAGTGAAAAAATTGCAAAACTTCTTGGCTTTGAGATAAAATTTGATAATATTAAAAAGCAATTAAGCTACAAGGAAATAAAAAAAGCAGAAGTTTTATTCAAAAAGATTGAGACTAAAGAAAAGGATATTGAAACCTCAAATAACCTTGGTGCTTTAGGTAAACTTAATAAACCAGAACAGACAAAGGATAATAAGATAGAAGGAATAATAAAAATGTCAGACATAATAAAATACGACGACTTTAAGAAAGTTGAATTGAGAGTTGGAACAATAAAAAAAGCAGAAGATATTGAAGGCGCAGACAAGCTTCTGAAACTTGAAGTAGACTTAGGAAAAGAAACAGGCAAAAGAACAATCTGTGCAGGAATAAAAAAATATTATAAAAAAGAAGATCTTATAGGAAAGCAAATTGTAGTTGTAGTCAATCTTGAGCCGAGAAAGATGAAAGGACTAGAAAGCCAAGGCATGCTTCTTGCAGCAGTAAGCGATGATGATAGCAAGGTCATATTATTAAGTCCAGATAAGAAAGCAGATAGTGGTTGGAAAGTGCAGTAAAAACCTATTTAATTAAAACCCAACTTTCTAAAAAATCTTCTGAAAAAACCCTCTTCTTCTATTCTCTGTCCTCTTTTAATATACTCCGGCCCTAAAATTCTTCTAACAATCTTCTTGTAAGATCTTGCAGCCTTGCTTTTTGGATGAGTATAAACAACCGGATTCTTCATATGAAGAGATTCTCTTACACAATTATCTTCGGGAATAATTCCAAGTATGGGAACCTCGAGCATATCCTTAATTGTATCAATTTTCATATCAAGATAATCTCCTCTATGTCTTGTTATTATCACGCCGATGACATTTTTTTTCATTTGTTCGGCAAGTTTTATTGTTTTCAGGGCGTCAGTGATAGAACATATTTCCGGATTTGCTATAACAATAATTTCGTCAGATGCCTTGATTGCTTCTTTTGCTTCTTCTCCAAGCCCTGCTGCTGAATCAAGTATAATATGATCCGCTATTTTCCTCAGCTTTTTTGTTACATCAGATAATTTTTCTATCTTAATATTTTTTAACTCGGATGTAGAAAGAGAAGAAGGCATTATTTTCGCCCCAGATTCATGTTCGTAAATAGCATCTCTTACGTCTGATTTTCCAGAAAGAACATGATTTAATGTTATCGGCGCAATTGGAGAACCAAAATGTAAGCCAACATTGGGGGTTGTAAGATTTGCATCAACTATTATAACTTCCTTTCCAAGAGTATTCATATAAGAACCGATATTTATTGCAGAAGTTGTTTTTCCAACTCCCCCTTTTCCAGATATCACCACATATACTTTTCCCATGTTTCTATTTAACTTTCCAAGTTTTTAAACCTTAAGATTAATCTATATTAACCTAAGCCAGATATTTCTTAATAGATTCAATGAATATATCTAAATTTCTTGAATATTCCTTTAACTTTTCTAAATCAATTATCACTTCTTTTCCATTATCATTAACAACAAGACGTACGTTTTTCCTAAATTCAAACTCTCTTTTCTTATTTAGATTATCCACTCTTTTGAAAAATTCATAAAGCTCCATTATATTCATTATTTCAGGAGAATTTTTGAAAGTTTTTTTAACAAGTTCTATTTTCTGCCTGGGTGCAGCAGGAATTGCCTTTAATTTTTTATTTTTCTTAGCTTGAGCAAGAAGACCGTCAACAGAAGCACCTATCATTACAGACCATCTTTTTATCAAATTTAATATTACATCACAGGTTTTTGTATATTTTAAGCTTACATAAAGCAAATGATCTGCGCTTGTTTTTTCTTTTATGATTTGTTCCAGCATTTTGGCTATTTGTGAATATATTTTATATTTTCAATCCTCTTTTTTAAATCAATTCGGACAGGAGAAGTGAATATAAACTAGTATTTATATCTTTTTCTTACTCCTTCAAAAACCCTGACTAAAAACAAAACTCGCTTTTTCCTCAATTTTCCTTGCGAGAAAGATATATGTTTTGATCTTTTCCAAATCTATTATCTTTGTTCTAAAATCTTCTGACATTAAAACTATCTTCTCTCTTCTCTGGAACTCAATCGGACTTTTTTTATGCTGTTCATATATTGAAAAAAATTCTCTAATAGAATGAATATCCTCATTAGAAATACCGTATCTTTGAGCACATTTTTCAAAAAGGAGTTTCAAATTTTGGTCAGCATCATTTGATAAGTTTATTCTTTTTTTTATATACTCATATTGTAATATGGCGTTCATAGAACCGATAAGGGCGCTGTAAATCTCATCTACGATTTTTAGAAGAAGCCTTTTATCTCTCATCATGGGGTAAGTCATGTAAGCCATATGGTCTGCTATTCTTCTGTTTCTTCTAGCTTTTTCAAGACTTTCAATATGTTTGGGAGTTTGAGGTATCATCTTTAAGAAAAGGTTTTGTTGTTAATAAGGATTTAGATAAAAGAAACAGATAAACAACTTACTTGCTTAAACTTATAATCGTCGCGGCAATATCTCCATCATTCTTCTCTAATTCTATCGCCGCAATATCTTCAGAAACACCCGTTTGGTCAATAATTGTCTTAATATCGCTTTTTAACTTTTCTTCAGAACTTTCTTCAACATCTTTCTGCTCTTCAATATCTCCTGAAATCTGAAAATTAACATTTCCTTGCATGTTCACTTTTAAAACAGAAGGATTATTGATTATTATCTTTCCATCATCTTGCTCTATAATAACTCTATTTGCAGAAATTTCTTCTTGTTTTATGCCCATCTGCTTCATCATCGCAGCCATTTTTTTAGGGTCTAATTCAGGTATCATTTTTAGTTAGTTATCTAGAGAATAATTTTAAAGCAGCCATAACTATCACAACCAGAATAATAAATCCGATAATATACTCTGGTTTTATCATAAACCTGCTGGGGTATTCTTCATCATATCTTATAATCCCGCCAGATCCTGAGGGAGTCATAATATTGTCTGCCATAAGGTTTAAAATATAAGGTTGTTTAAAAATGTTATGGCTGAAACATACAACTTTAAAGATGCCGAAAAAAGATGGAAAGATTTTTGGAAGAAAGAAAAAATTTACAAATTTAATCTAAAAGTTACGAAAGAAAAGAAAAATATATACAGCATAGATACTCCTCCACCATATATTTCCGGAAAAATGCATATAGGCCATGCTTTTTCATATTCACAACAGGATTTTATAGCAAGATTCAGAAGGATGCTCGATGGAACAGTTTTTTATCCATTTGGAACAGATGATAACGGATTGCCAACAGAAAAATTTGTTGAAAAAACAAATGATGTAAAAAGCAAGGACATGTCAAGAGCAGATTTCATTGAGCTTTGCCTTAAAACATTAAAAGATACAACCATGGGTTTTGTTCAAGATTGGATAGATATTGGTTTAAGTTCTGATTTTGATGTATATTATTCAACAATAGACAAAAATGCACAAAAAATATCTCAGAAATCTTTTATTGATTTATACAAACAAGAGGATGCCTATGAAAAAGATTTTCCTACCTTATGGTGCACAGAATGTCAAACAACTATTGCTCAAGCAGAACTTGAAGACAAAGAAATTCCCAGTTTATTTTCAACATTAAAATTCAGTGTTAATGAAAAAGATTTATTAATTGCTACAACAAGACCCGAACTTTTGCCGGCATGTGTTGCAGTTTTTGTCAACTCCGAAGATAAGCGTTATAAAGATATTATTGGAAAGAAAGCAAAAGTTCCTTTGTTTGATTTTGAAGTTCCGATTATTGCAGATGAATCCGCCCAAGTAGATAAGGGAACGGGAGTATTAATGATATGCTCTTATGGTGACAAGTATGATTTAGAAGCAATAAACAAACATAAACTTAAACCGAGAGTTATAATCAATAAAAGTGGATTTTTAGAAAGTCTTGCAGGAAATTATTCTGGAATGAAAGTTAAAGAGGCGAGAAAAAAGATTTTAGAAGAATTAAAAAAGAAAAATCTCGTCCTAGAACAAAAACAGATAAATCACATTGTTAATGTACATGATAGATGTGGAACAGAAATAGAGTTCATACCAACAAAACAATGGTTTATAAAAATTATTGATAAAAAGAAACAACTTATTGAACAGGGAAAGAAAGTAAGGTGGCATCCAGAGTTTATGTTTAAAAGATATGAGAACTGGATTAACGGTCTTGATTGGGACTGGTGCATATCTAGGGAAAGACATTTTGGAGTCCCCATTCCGGTCTGGCATTGTGAAAAATGCAAACATGTAATTATTGCAGAAGAAAAAGAACTTCCAATAGATCCAATCCAAATAAAGAAAAAATGCCCAAAATGTAAAGTTGAGGCAAAACCAGAAGAAAAAGTTTTTGATACATGGATGACTTCATCTCTAACTCCACAAATTGCTTCTTCCCTAATAAATAATAAAATTAAAATTCCTTTTTCTCTGAGGCCCCAAGCTCATGACATAATCAGAACATGGGCTTTCTATACTATAGTAAAATCTTATCTTCATGAAAAAGAAATTCCATGGAAAGACATTATTGTTTCAGGATATGTAACTATGGGTGGAGAAAAAATGTCAAAATCTAAAGGCAATGTTATTGATCCAAGAAAAGTTCTTGAAGAACATGGTGCAGATGCCTTAAGATACGCAGCTTCAAATTCTAAATTAGGGGAAGACGCAGATTATCAAGAAAAAGACATTTTTACTGGGAAAAAATTTATTACAAAAATATTAAATGCTTCGAATTTTATATTTATTAATCTTAAAGATTATAAACATATTAACCCTAAAAAAATTAATAGAATAGATGAGCTTTTCATAATCGAACTTAATAAGACTATAAATAATGTTAGCAGTTATTTTATGGATTATGAATATTCCAAGGCAAAGGCTGAAGCAGAGGATTTTTTCTGGCATGAATTCTGCGACAATTATCTTGAAATAGTAAAGCACAGAGTATATAATGGGACAGATGAAGAAAAAGAAAGTGCAAAATATGTCCTTTACAATTCCCTCTTATCAATAATAAAAATGATGGCTCCGATAACACCATTCATAACAGAAGAAATATATCAAAAATATTTCAGAGCCAATGAAAAAGATAAAAGCATACATATTTCAAAATGGCCTGAAAAGTTTAATATAAAACCAGGCAAAGAAGATGAAAAAATCTGGCAGAAACTTGTGGAGATTATAGAAAAAGTAAGAAAAGTGAAATCAGAAGGGAAAAAATCCATGAAAGCTGAAATAATGCTCACTTTAACCAAAGAAGACATAAAAGTTTTAGAAGATTGTTTAAATGATCTAAAATCTGTAACTTGTTCTAAAGAGATAAAGGCCGGAAAGGATTTCAATGTTGAGTTTATTTGACTAGTTTTAAATACTTCAATACTTTATCATGAGATATAACTAACCTATGGCAGAAAAACTACAGACAAAACCTGTTACAAGAGAAGAACTCGCAGACATAATTGAAGAACTTGAAAAAATACGGGGAAGACATACTGAATTAGTTACAGTACTTGTTCCTGCTGGCTCTAACCTCAATGTGGTAATAGACCAATTAGAATCAGAGAAATCAACGGCAAGAAACATAAAAAGCAGGACAACACAGAAAAATGTTATAGAAGCAATTGAAAGGATAGTAAGACAACTGAGAATGCTTGGACAAACAACCCCAAAAAATGGAATTGCAGTTTATTCTGGCAATGTCTCTGCTGTTGAGGGGCAAGAAGATATGAAAATATGGGCATTTGAACCACCTGAAGAATTAGGAATTAGACTCTATAGATGCGACCAAGTTTTTATTGTTGAACCATTAAAAGAGCTTGTAGAAATTAAAGATGTTTATGGATTGTTTGTTATTGAAAGAAAAGAAGCAACAATCGGCGTGTTGGAAGGAAAGAGAATAAAAATACTTCAACACATTGAATCATTTATTCCAGGAAAGATAAAAGCCGGAGGACAATCTGCTGCTCGTTACAGCAGAATAATCGAAAATACTGCGATTGAATTTTTCAGAAAATGCGCAGAAGCGTTAAAAGCACAATTTTTTGACATGAAAAATCTTAAGGGTATTATTATCGGTGGACCAATGCCTACAAAAGATGATTTTGTTAAAGAAGGAAATCTAGTCACTGCATTAAAAGAAAAAATTATCGGTATGAAAGACATTGGTTATGCTGATGAGCATGGAATAGATCTTCTTGTAGAAGCAAGTGGGGACATACTCGCACAACAAGAAATTATTAAAGAAAAGAAATTAATGGAAAGATTTTTTTCTATGCTTGGTAAACAAAAAACAAAAATTGCGTATGGATTAGAACCTGTAAAAAAATACCTTGATATGGCTGCGGTTGATGTTTTATATCTCAGTAAAAAACTTCCGAAAGAACAAATAAAAGAGTTAACAAAGAAAGCCGAGGATATTTCTGCCAGTATAGAAATAATCTCAACTGAAACGGAGGAAGGAATGCAATTCTTTCATCTTTCAGGAATTGGGGCAATACTTAGGTATGCGGCGAATATTTAATCGACAAATAGAATAACCTTTAAAATCCCAGATTCTTAATATACTTATCACATTCATATAAAAAAGAGAAAATGGAACTAACATCACAAAGCCAAGAAGAACTAGACAAGCAAATAGAAGTAAAAAATCTAAAGAAAATTGAAGCAGCATTGTTTATATCTGCAAGATATCTTTCTGTAAAAGAACTTGTTGAACTAACGGATATAAATCCCCTTATCCTTAAAGAACTTCTTGTTAAGTTGCAGGAAAAATATCAGAATATTGACTCTGCAATTGAATTTCTAAACAAAGAGGATTTATGGAAGATGGATATAAAACAAGAGTATTCTGATATGATCAACCGTTTTGCTACGGGCAAGGCAGAGTTTTCAAAAGCAGAGCAGGAAACACTTGCTATTATTGCTTACAAACAGCCAGTAAAACAAAGTATCATAATAAAAATAAGAGGCAATAAAGCATATGACCATATTAAACATTATATTGATGTAGGACTAGTAAAAGCAAAAAGAACGGGCCATACCTTGGAACTTTCACTAACAGAAAATTTTTATGAATATTTTCATGTCGAGAAAAAAGCCAATGATAAGGGTGAAGAGTTAGAACTAA
>Ga0247841_10002941_pt1 | contig 32636 bp, 25 predicted proteins | sample LaCruzMarch2015__2_FD_192410 | JGI IMG/M metagenome (GOLD analysis project Ga0247841, IMG submission 192410) | Freshwater microbial communities from meromictic Lake La Cruz, Castile-La Mancha, Spain - LaCruzMarch2015_18m | ecosystem: Environmental > Aquatic > Freshwater > Lake | place: Spain...
TGAAAATATCCAAGGAGGTCGTCAGGCGGGCTGCTTTAGTTACCTATGAATCAGAGATCAATATCTGTTCCTATGCCAGAAGCGGCAAGATCGTCCTCCGGGTGACACCGGAGCACGTCACGATCGAAGCGATTGATGAAGGCCAGGGCATCGTTGATATCGAGCTGGCCATGCAGGAGGGTTATTCAACGGCAACGGACAGGATAAGGGAAATGGGTTTCGGGGCCGGGATGGGGTTGTGCAACATCAAGAATTTTTCCGATTTCTTTCGCATCACCTCGGAGATCGGAAAGGGCACCCATCTCAAAATGGTCATTCGCATCGACAAAGACTTTGATGGGATTTAGTTAAATATATCGTGTATTTAAAAGACATTGTCAAAGAACTGAATTTGAAGGTTGTCTCCGGTGAGGAAAGGCTCACTGACGAGATTATGGGGGGATATGTAGGCGATCTGTTGAGCGATGTCATGGCCAACAGCAAAGAAGGAGATCTTTGGATAACCCGGCAGATTCATCAGAATATCGTTGCGGTGGCCAGTCTAAAGGACCATGCGGGAATCATCCTGATTCAGGGTTGTAAACCGGCTGCCGATACCCTGGATAAGGCACGGAAGGAAGGCATCCCGATTATGGTAACAGATATGCCCGGTTTTGAAGTTATCGGCAGGGTATATAACATGATCGCAACTAAGAAGGATCCGGATCCCTCCACATGAAAAGGCCATGGGATCATGGTCTTTTTTTTTATTTTAGGTTCAGCCCCTGATGAAGGCGTTTCGTTGTGACCTTCACATTCATACCTGCCTTTCGCCATGCGCTGAGCTGGATATGTACCCCCGGGCTATCGTGCGGAAGGTCCGTGAGGAAAAACTTGATATTATCGGCATATGTGACCATAATTCCTCAGAAAATGTTGTCTCCGTTCAGAGGGCGGCGTACGGCCTGCCCCTGACGGTGCTCCCGGGGATGGAGGTTTCCAGCAGGGAAGAAGTCCACACACTAGCGCTCTTTGAAAATATTTCCTGTTTGCAGCGGTTTCAAAAAGTCATCTACGATCACCTGCCGGGTGAAAACGACGAAGATGTTTTCGGATGTCAGGCCGTCGTCAATGAAAGGGACGAAGTCGAAGGATTCAATCAGCGCCTCCTCATCGGGGCGACGGTTTTATCGCTTCAGGAAATCATTGACCATATTCATCGGTTGGGGGGACTCGCCATTGCCTCCCATATTGACAGAGAAAGCTTCAGCGTTATCGGGCAGTTGGGATTCATTGACCCCACTTTCGCCTTTGACGCCCTGGAGGTCACGCCCCGTCTGGGCCTGGCCAGGGCCAGAGAAACCTTTCCCGAGCTTGCCAACTATCCCTTTATTACCTCCTCCGACGCCCATTTCATCCATGATATCGGCAGGGCTTGTACGGAGTTGTGGATGGAGACGGGAAATTTTCAGGAACTCGGCACGGCCCTCCGCGGCGAGGGGGGAAGACATATTATCAGCGGAACTTGACATGCTGGAGTTGGCCTTACATATCCTTGATATCGCCGAGAATTCCACCCGAGCCGGGGCCAGGCATGTGCATATCCGTCTCAAGGAAGACCCCGACCAAGATCTCCTCACCATGGAGATCACCGACGACGGCGCCGGCATGGACGAGGAAACACTGACCAAGGCCCTTGACCCTTTTTACACGACCAAGAAGGTCCGCCGGGTAGGGTTGGGGCTGCCAATGCTGGCCCAGGCGGCAGAATGCACAGGAGGCCAACTGATCCTGAGTTCGCAACCCGGCAAAGGGACGCAACTGAAAGTGACCTTCGGACTCCGGCATCTTGACCGCCAGCCTTTGGGAGATGTTGCCGGATCCATGGTAACCCTGATTGCCGGAAATCCGGACATCGATTTTACGTATTGTCATGAGCGACGGGACAAAATCTATTTCCTCGGTACGAAAGAGATAAAAAAAGAGATCGACGACGTCCCCATTAATCATGTGGAAGTACTTAAATACATCAGAAGCAATATTGCAGAAGGAATGAAAGAAATCGGATCGGAAGCGTAAGCATAGCTTTACATATGAAGGAGGAGACAATTCATGAAAGCGGATAATGACGAATTATTGAAAGAATTTTCGGAGGAAAAGATAGCGACGCTGGACGAAATCATCGCTAAGTATAAAGGAAAACCAGGCGGCCTGATTCCTGTCCTCGAAGAGGCACAGGTAGCCCTTGAATTCCTGCCTGTTTCCGTCCAGAAAAAGATCGCCAAAGGTTTGAACCTTCCCTTAAGCCGTGTTTACGGCGTCGTCACCTTTTATTCCTTTTTTACCATGACCCCCCGGGGAAGACATACCGTCCGCGTCTGTCTCGGCACCGCCTGTTACGTTCGGGGGGGCAAGGCCCTCGCGGAAGCCATTGAAAAGAATTATGGCGTTAAGGAGGGAGAAACTACTGCCGACCGCAAGTTTACCTATGAGTCGGTCCGTTGCCTGGGGGCCTGCGGCCTCGGACCGGTCGTTGTTGTGGACAATGACGTTCACGGACGGGTCAAGCCGGGGAAAGTCAAAGATATCTTAAATGCTTATAACTGAGAAAAAGTGAGGATACCTTATGGCAAAGATCACGATTGAAGATTTAAAGAAAATCAAGGAGCGGGTCCATGCGGAGACGGCCCTGCGGGATGGACACCTGCGTGTCAAAGTCACCGTTCATATGGGGACCTGCGGAATCGCTTCGGGGGCCAAGGAAGTCATGGACGCCCTGTTGAGGGAGATTGAAGAAGCCGGGGTGTCGGATGTGTCTGTTACCACCTCGGGCTGCATGGGTCTCTGTAGCAGAGAACCGTTGGTTACCGTCGAGATACTCAACCAAGACCCGATCAAGTACGAATACATGAATTCAAACAAAATGCGTCAGGTCTTCAAACGGCACATCCTGGAAGGTGAAATTCAGAATCCCTTCGTACTGGCCCGGGGTGCGGAAACACAAAAATAGAAGGAGGATATGAACCTAATGAAGGTATTCCGATCGCACTTACTTATATGTGGCGGCACCGGCTGCCATGCCTCCGGAAGTCTGAATGTCAAGAAGGCATTAGTTGCAGAACTGATCAAAAGAAAGCTTTCCGAAGAAATCAAGATCGTAGAAACTGGGTGTAACGGCTTCTGCGCCATGGGTCCGATCATGGTCGTCTATCCCGAAGGCGTCATCTATATGCTGATCAAGGCCGAAGACATCCCTGAACTCGTGGAAGAGCACCTGATCAAGGGCCGGATTCTCGAACGTCTCCTCTACCGGGAACCCACCACGGAAGAGATTATTCCGACGATGCAGGAGATCCCCTTTTTCGCCCTTCAGGAACTGCGGGTGCTCAGGAATCGGGGGCTCATCGATCCGGAGAAAATTGAAGAATATATCGCCCGGGACGGCTACCAGGGAATGGCCAAGGCCCTGACCGAAATGACCGCCGCGGACATCGTCCAGGAAGTCCTCACCTCGGGTCTCCGCGGTCGGGGCGGTGCGGGCTTCCCTACCGGTCTGAAATGGAAGTTTGCCGCCGCCTCTCCCGGTGACGTCAAATACGTGCTGTGTAACGCCGACGAAGGAGATCCGGGTGCCTTCATGGATCGTAGCGTCCTCGAAGCCGACCCCCATGCCGTTCTTGAAGGCATGGTCATCGCCGCCAAGGCCATCGGCTCCCATCACGGCTATATCTATTGCCGCGCCGAATATCCCCTGGCGATCAGCCGCATGAATATCGCCATTGACCAGGCCAAGGAGATGGGTCTTCTGGGCAAGAATATCCTGGACACGGGCTTTGACTTTGACCTGGAGATCTATCAGGGGGCCGGGGCCTTTGTCTGCGGCGAGGAAACGGCCTTGATGACCTCCATCGAAGGTAAGAGAGGGATGCCCCGTCCCCGTCCTCCCTTCCCCGCCATCGCCGGTCTCTGGCAGCGACCATCCGTCCTCAATAACGTGGAAACCCTCGCCAATATCGGCCAGCTCATCCTCCGGGGCGGCGCCTGGTATGCCAGTGTCGGTACGGAAAGAAGTAAGGGAACAAAGGTCTTTGCCCTCACCGGGGACGTCAACAACGTCGGTCTTGTGGAAGTTCCCATGGGGACTACCCTGGGAACCATCGTCTTTGATATTGGCGGCGGCATCCCCAAAGGCAAGAAATTCAAAGCCGCCCAGTTGGGGGGACCATCAGGGGGCATGATTCCCATGCAGCACCTCAATGCCCCTATCGACTATGAGAAGGTGGCGGAACTGGGCGCCATCATGGGGTCCGGCGGCATGATCGTCATGAACGAGGACTCCTGTGCCGTCGATATGGCCCGGTTCTTCATGGATTTCTGCCAGGATGAGTCCTGCGGCAAATGTACGCCCTGCCGGGAAGGAACCAAGCGGATGCTTCAGATCCTGACGAATATTACCCAAGGCAAGGGCAAGGAAGGGGATATCGAGCTGCTGGAGGAGATGGCTCCCATCATCAAGGATGCCTCACTCTGCGGTCTGGGCCAGACGGCACCGAACCCGGTCTTAAGCACTATCCGTTATTTCCGGAAGGAATACGAGGATCACATCCGTAACCACCGCTGCGACGCGGCGGTCTGTACCGCCCTGTTCAAATCCCCCTGCCAGCACACATGCCCCATTGGCATGGACATTCCTTCCTATATCACCCTGATCAGGGTCAACCGCATGGAAGACGCCTATAAGATGCTCCTCCGCACCAATCCTTTCCCATCGGTCTGCGGGCGGGTCTGCGATCACAAATGCCAGACCAAATGTCGCCGGGGTAAGATGGATGAGCCTATTGCCATCAAATTCCTCAAACGCTTCATCACCGACAACGCCCCACGTCCGAAGACGGAACCGGTTCCCGTAACCCGTAATGAAAAGATTGCCGTCGTCGGCGCCGGTCCTGCCGGTTTGACGGCGGCCCGTGACCTTGCCCTGCGGGGTTACAAGGTAACGGTTTTCGAAGAGCTTTCCGAACCGGGGGGCATGCTCCGTTGGGCCATTCCGGCCTACCGCCTCCCCCGCAATATCCTGGCCAACGAAATTGCCGATGTGACGGCCCTGGGAGTGGAGATCAAATGTAATATCCGGGTGGGAAGAGAACTGCCCTTTAGCAAACTGAATAAAGACTATGATTATGTATATTTGGCCCCTGGCGCTCACAAGAGTCAGAAGATGGGTGTGGAAGGGGAAGGCATCCCCGGCGTCCATGGGGGAGTGGAGTTCCTCCGGGATTTCAACGCCCATGAAGATGCATGGGTTAAAGGTGAAAAAACCCTGGGATCGAAGGTCGCCGTGATCGGCGGCGGGAATTCGGCCATTGACGCCGCCCGGGTAGCCCTGCGCCTCGGGGCCGACGTCACGATCCTCTATCGCCGGGAACGGAAGGATATGCCCGCCGCGGTCGAAGAGATCATCGCCGCAGAAGACGAAGGGATCAAGATCGAATATCTGGTTGCCCCCCTGAAGATCGAGGCCAAGGACGGCAAAGTATCGGGGATCACCTGTGAACGGATGAAGCTGGGCGAGTTCGACCGTAGCGGCAGAAAAAAGCCGGTGGCCATCCCCGGTTCGGCCTTCACCCTGGCGGTGGACGCCATTGTGGCTTCCATTGGCCAGGTACCGGATCTGACCTTTGTCCCGAAGGATAGCGGAGTTTCCGTAAATAAATGGGACTGCTTCGATCTTGCCAAGGGCAGCAAGTCCCAGACTACAGACGCCAGATTCTACGCCGGCGGTGATGCCGTAACAGGACCCGACACGGTTATCGGCGCCATCGCCGCTGGTCATCAGGCGGCGCGGGACATTGACGACGCTATCCGGCTGGCCGCCGGCGAACCGGTTTACGAAGAACCGGCGGAAGAAAAGATTGTTATTCCGTTGATCATCGACGAGGAGGGTGAGGAAGCCCCCCAGGGAAAAATGCCGGAATTACACGGGCCGGAGCGGAAAGCAAGTTTTGTGGAAGTGGAAATTGGCTTCTCCATGGAAGACGCACTTAAAGAGGCAGCCCGCTGCCTCCGGTGTGACGCGGAAGTCTGATAGAATATATGAGCGATTCACGCACATCAAAACTGGCCGGGCTCCTGGTTGAGTATTCTGTGGCCGTGCAGCCCGGCGACAAAGTGGTGATCAACGGCGGGGCCGATGCGGGGCCGCTCCTGCGGGAAGTATATGCCGCCGTTTTGAAGGCGGGCGGGCATCCCCTTTTGCTTGTTTCCCTGCCCGGCATGGATGAGATACTCTACCGCCATGCCACGGAGGAGCAGTTACGCTTCGTGGCGCCTCCGGTCAAGGCGATCATGGAAACCTACGACGTAAGTATCTCCGTCGCCAGTACTGATAACACGAGATCTCTTGCCGGCGTTGATCCCGGCAAGATAATGCTTCGCAGCCAGGGCCGTCGCGAGATCCTTGATATTTTCATGGCCAGGGCGGCCCGGGGAGAGCTCCGCTGGACGGGGACCCTGTTCCCGACCAACGCTTACGCCCAGGACGCGGATATGAGTCTGTCCGATTATGAAGACTTCGTCTATGGGGCCTGCCTGCCCGACCTCAACGACCCGGTGGGTTACTGGCGGAATTTTTCCGCCCGGCAACAAAAGATCATCGACTGGCTCCAAGGTAAGAAGCAGGTTCATATCCAAAGCCGGGATACGGATCTACGCCTGAGCATCGCCGGGCGGGTCTTCCGCAATTGCGACGGTCATCACAACATGCCGGACGGTGAAATTTTTACAGGACCCGTGGAAGACAGCCTGGAGGGACATGTCCGCTTTTCCTATCCCGCCATTTATCAGGGACGGGAAGTGACGGGGATAAGACTTGATTTCGCAAAGGGTAAAGTAGTCCAGGCCCGGGCGGAAAAGAACGAGGACTTTTTACGCAAAATGGTCGCTACGGATGAAGGATCCTGTTACGCTGGTGAGTTCGCCATCGGAACCAATGAAGGGATCAGGAAATTCACCCGCCAGATCCTCTTTGACGAAAAGATCGCCGGCAGCTTTCATCTGGCCCTGGGATCGGGGTATCCGGAAACGGGAAGCCTTAACAAGTCGGCCATCCACTGGGACATGATCTGTGACCTCCGGGAAGGGGGCGAAATCAAGGTGGACGATGAATTGTTCTATAAGGACGGGAAATTTGTGATCAACCTCCCATAGAGGGTGAGGTGTCAGATAATGTTTGTGACTCAAGTGATATTAAGGAGTGTGACATGGAAAAAAAGATCCCCATAACAATTGATGGCAGGGAAGTTGAGGCAGCAGCGGGTCAGATGATCCTGGAAGTCGCCAGGGAAAACGGAATTTTTATCCCGACCCTTTGTCATTACCCGGGCACAACCAAAGTCGGCGCCTGTCGTGTCTGCGTGGTGGACATCGAGGGCGCCCGTTCCCTGGTAGCCTCCTGTTGCATGCCCGTCAGCCCCGGCATGGTTATCAGGACGGATACCAAGAAGGTTCGCGATGCCCAGCGTCTGATCGTAGAGTTGCTCTGGGCCTCCGGCGATCATAATTGTCTCACCTGCGAACAAAACGGCAATTGCGATCTGCAAAATCTTGTTTACTGGCTCGAGTTGGAAACGCCCCGGTTCAGTATCCAGTTTCCGAAATACAAACAGGAAACGACCAATACCATGATCTCCCGGGATCTCAACAAGTGCATCCTCTGCGGGAGATGTATCCGGGCCTGCAACGAGATCCAGGTCAATGAGGTTCTCGATTTTTCCAAGCGCGGTTCCCGGGCCAAGGTCGGCCCCGCTTTTGACGCCGATTACATCGATTCGGAATGTTTCTTCTGCGGGGAATGCGCCGATGTCTGTCCCGTAGGGGCCATCACCTTCCGGCAGTCCCGCTTCAAGGGCCGGCCCTGGGAAATGCAAAAGGTCAAGACAACCTGCACTTATTGCGGCGTCGGTTGCCAGATGGATCTCAATATTAACAACGGAAAGATCGTCAAGGTCACGGGGAACCGTGATTATGCCCAGCCCAACGGCGGCAGCCTCTGCATCAAGGGGCGGTTCGGTCTCGACTTTGTCAACAATCCGGATCGATTGAAGAAACCCCTGATTCGCAAGGAAAAGGGAGGGGAGCTGACGGAGGCGTCCTGGGACGAAGCCCTGGAGCTCATTGCCAAAAAGTTCGGGGAGATCAAAAAGAAGGACGGCGCCGACAGCATCGCCGGTCTCTCGTCGGCCCGATGCACCAACGAAGAAAATTATCTCTTTCAGAAATTCATGCGCGCGGTGGTCGGAACCAACAATGTCGATCACTGCGCCCGGCTCTGACACTCCGTAACGGTGGCCGGTCTGGCCGCCGCCTTCGGCAGTGGAGCAATGACGAATTCCATCGACGAGATCGAATTTACCGATCTGATCCTGGCTACAGGAACCAATACCACGGAAAATCACCCTGTCATCGGTATGAAGGTGAAACGGGCCGTCCGCCAGCACGGGGCCAAGCTGATCGTTATCGACCCCCGGGAGATCGACCTGGTGAAATACGCCGATCTCTGGCTCCGGCAGGCCCCGGGGTCTGACGTCGCGGTCCTTAACGGCCTGATGAATGTCATGATCGCGGAAGACCTCTATGATAAGGATTATGTAGAGCGCCGCACCGAGAACTTTGATGCCCTGAAAAAGACCGTAGAAAAATACACCCCTGATTACGTGGAGAAGATCTCCGGCATTCCGGCGGAAGATCTCCGGACCGCCGCCCGGATGTTCGGCAGGGCAAACAGGGCATCCATTCTCTATGCCATGGGAATGACCCAGCACATCACCGGCACGGACAACGTCAAGTCCGTCGCCAACCTGTCCATGCTGGGCGGCAACGTCGGCATCGAGGGAGGCGGCGTCAATCCCCTCCGGGGTCAAAACAATGTTCAGGGCGCCTGCGACATGGGTGCCCTGCCCAATGTTTACCCCGCCTACCAGCAGGTCGCCAGCGACGAAGCCAGGGTCAAATTCGAAAAGGCCTGGGGGGCAAAGCTTTCGGCAAGACCAGGCCTGACCATCATGGAAATCATGGAAGGGGCACATAAGGGATCGATCAAGGGTCTGTACATCATGGGTGAAAATCCGATGATCTCCGATCCCGACCTCACCCATGTGGAAGCGTCGCTGAAACACCTCGATTTCCTCGTTGTCCAGGATATCTTCCTGACCGAGACGGCCCGTCTTGCCGACGTGGTGCTTCCCTCCGCCTGTTTCGCCGAAAAGGACGGCACCTTCTCCAATACGGAAAGGCGGGTTCAGCGGATCAGAAAGGCCGTTACCCCGCCCGGGGAAGCCAGAAGCGACTGGGAGATTATCGCCGCCATTTCCAACCGCATGGGTTATGCAATGAATTACTCCTCCGCCCAGGAGATCATGGAGGAGATCAGTAAGGTGACCCCCAGTTACGGCGGGATAACCTACAAGCGCCTTGAGAAGAACGGTCTCCAGTGGCCCTGCCCCACCCCGGATCACAAAGGGACCAAATTCCTCCATAAGGATCGCTTCACCCGGGGGCTGGGTATGTTCCACGCCATCGAATATATACCCCCGGCGGAACTTCCCGATGAGGCCTACCCGATGTTCATGACCACCGGACGGGTCCTGTATCATTACCACACGGGAACGATGACCCGTCTGTCGGCGGGGGCAATGGAACGCTGCCCCGAGAGCCTGGTGGAAATCAATCCTCTCGATGCGGACAAGCTGGGTATTGAGGACGGCCAGATGGTCAAGGTATCATCCCGCCGGGGCAAGGTTACGGCCAAGGCAAAGCTGACGGAAAGATCGGCGGCCGGCTCCATCTTTATGAATTTCCACTTTCATGAGGCGGCGGTGAACCTGCTGACCAATCCGGCTATGGATCCCATCGGCAAGATTCCCGAGTACAAGGTCTGCGCTGTTAAAGTGGAAGCAGCATAAGTCGTCAGCAACGACAGCGACAATCGCCGCAAACGGACTTGCAGTAAAAGCAAAAAAGAAGGCCGGGGTCCCCGAAGACCCCGGCCTTTTATTATCAAAAAAGGGCGAGGAAAACCCCGCCCTTTTTTGTTCTTCTGTCTTTCTTTCTATGCCTTCTTTCTCTCGGGCGGCTTGTAGGCCATGGCCAGTACGAAACCGACGAGCAGCATCCCTGCGGCAACATACAGGGCAATACCCTTGATCTGCGCGAAGATTAAGGGGCCCGCGATCCCGGCGGCCCCCCAGGCGGTCAGCATCATTCCATAAACCTTTCCTATGTAGCCAGGACCGAAGGAATCGGCGGCAAAGGCCGGCATGACGGCAAAACCGCCGCCGTAAGAGGCGAGAAGATAACAGGCCAAAATCGTGAAGAGCGTCTGAGTTGAAACCTGGGGCAGATAGATATAGAGGATGGCCTGACTGAGAAACATGATCATGAATACGTTCTTCCGACCGATGGCGTCAGAGGTCCATGCCCAGATAAGCCTGCCAAGACCGTTAAAGATCGAAGCGATCGCCAGGATGGTGCCGCCGGCAAGGGCCAGATCTGTGGCCGTAATCAGAGGCTGTGCTTTCTTGACAACATCCTGGGCCATAGGGGATAATTGGGAAATAAGTCCCAGCCCCGCCGAGACGTTGAGGAAAAGCATCGCCCAGAGCATCCACCACTGGGGCCTTTTGACCGCCTCTTCAAACGTGAAGGAATCGGCAGCGGAAATACTGGATGCCGCTGGCTTGAAACCTGCGGGAAGCCAACCTTTGGGGGGATTCTTGTATAACTGGGCAGCGGCAGTAACGGCAATCAAGAAAATGACGCCCCAGATGTAAAAGGTATTGGCCACCCCTGTGGAATTGACCATCCCGGGAGCAATCTTGCCCATGAAAAAGGCGCCGGCGCCGAAACCCATGACCGCGAGCCCTGTCACCAGACCGCGTTTGTCGGGAAACCAGCGAATCAAGGTGGCAATCGGCGTCACATAACCGAAACCATTTCCCAATCCGCCAATAACGCCATAACCGATGTAGAGCAGCCAGATACTGCCGATCTGATCGGCCAGACCCGCACACAGGGTACCGATACCGAAGAGGATACCGCCTACGGTTGCCACGAAGCGGGGTCCCTTCTTATCGACCAGGGTGCCGCCAAAGGCCGCCGCGAGGCCGATGACGCCGATCAGGATCATGAACGTCGCCTGGACCTCTGTTTCGCCCCAGCCATGGGCGGTCATAAATGGCTTCTTGAAAACCGACCACGCATAGACCGTTCCCAGGCAGAGCTGCATGACGATCGCCGCTCCGGCAATCAACCATCGTTTTGACTCTAAATTCTCATTGCTCATAAAACCTCCAATAATAGTTACTTAAAGATCATGTTTTCACTTTTTTGCCCGTTAAATACAATCAAAAATACCATCTGCTTCATGACCCATCGTAAAACAAAGGGCTATGCCGCTGCGCCGGCAGCATGTATCAGAAATTTATTAAAAAGGCAATCCAAACTTGCCGGCAAAGACTAATTTTAAATCAAAGCAAAGCTCGTAGAAGAATGGGTGTTGGCCATATGAAGAAAATGTGATAGTACCTATCCACATTCGGATCGTATATCCAGGTTGGGGAGAGCATGAAGGTCAAGTGTCCGCGCTCACCTAACTTATGGGAAGATTCCATTATAGTCGATAATAAGGGCCGTTGGCCAGAGAAGGGAACTACACATGCGGATTCAGGAGAAAAAGCCGGAAGTAAGGAAAAATGAGGCCAGAGAAGGTGTCTGTGGACCTAATTGCTTTTTTTACCTCGGGGAATCCAAGCAGTTGCCCGGGGTAGGTCTCTGCTGTAACAGAGAATATATAATCAATCGGGAAAGTTGTTTTAATTCCTTGGGAATCGAGTGTGTTTATTTCCGGCCCCTGGAGAACAATGTAGAAGACAGTATCCTCGTCATGGGAGAGACCAGACAGCAACCCGGAGCCAATCTTCGCCGACATCAGCGGGAAGATGTCTTTGTGACGGCGGCGATCAAAAATGACGAAGGTGTTTTCATGGACAGTCACGGCGCCGTGGTCAATATCTCCGATGAGGGGATGGCCATAATCCTTGGCCGTAGGGCATACTTGCACCTGAAGCAGACGCATGGGATCGATAGTTTTCAAGTGGCCCTCAAGATGCAGAACCAGCAGGATATCTTTCTCGAATGTAAAATCAGGAGGATCGAGGAACATCGCAACTTTGTACAACTCTCCGTCCAGTTCCACAAGCCGCTGGACAATGAAATGAAAACGATGCTGAAAATGATTCCCCCCGAGGAATGATGCCTTTGTGAATCAGTCGGAAGGAGGACAATAATGCCGAAATCGACAATTTCTCAAACCAACAAGCATCGTCGGCGTTATCCCTTACATGTCCATATCGGGTTTCTCTTCTCCCTATTAATTGTGATCGCCGGGGCAATACTTGGATGGCACAACTATATCCAGAATAGCCGCCTGATCCTGAACTCCGCGGACAAGCTTTTCGATCATATTGGGGCGGAGGTGCGGATGACGGTCGAATTGAACAACGCACGAATTCATGACCTGGCCTCAATACTTGCCTGCCAGACAATTACCGGTGCAACTACCCTGAAAGAGCGCCTCCTCAACCTGCCTTATTTTCAAAAAGAGCTAATGACGCATGAGTCGCTATCTGCGATATATGTTGGTTATGATGATGGCAGTTTTTTCCTGGTACGCCCGTTACGTACGGAAGCAGAGAAAAAGGCATTTAAAGCGCCGGCCGGCTCCGCTTATCTGGTGCAGAGCTTAGAGCGCACTGCCGGACAGCCGCTGCGGGGACTGTATCTTTTTCTCGACGCCTCCCTTACCGAAATCAGCCGCACGCCGCAAGCTGACTATAGTAAATATGATCCTCGCAACCGTAACTGGTATCAACAGGCGGTTCGGAAAAAACGCCTGGTTTGCACCGATCCTTATATCTTTTTTACTACTCGCGAAGTCGGGGTGACATTTTCGCAGCCCGCTGCGAACGGCCATAGTGTGGTGGCCGTGGATGCAACCATGGAAGAGGTGTCGAAGATCCTCCTTTCCCTCAAGGTAACGCCATCGTCGCGTCTGGTCTGGTTTAATAGGGATGAGCGGGTCATTGCTTTCGATCAACCGGAACAGCTGATACAGCGGACCGTGGATAATGGACAAGGCGAGCTGCGCCTGCCGAAGGTAAGCGAGATGGGGGTTCCGATTCTTGACCTGGTCATGGCGGAATATCGTCAGCGCCCTAAAGATTTCAACACTATTATTAACGATGGCCGGCGTGACTGGATGGTGGAGATTACTAAGTACCGTCTGGCCTACGGATCCGATGAGGTGATAGCAATTGCCGCACCAATAGACGAACTGCTTACGGAGGCGGTGGCAATCCGCAGCAATGCGATCCTGATAACGATCGTGATCATATTACTGATGATACCGATTGCCTGGATGGTGTCGCGAATGATCTCCAAGCCTTTGCACCAGCTTGCCAGGGAGGCCAGGCAAATTCGCGCCTTCCGCTTTTCCGAATCCGGTAAGGATATAAGATCTTTTGTCTGGGAAATTGACAACCTTGCCCAGGCGATTTATTTAATGCGTTCGGCAATCCGCAAGTTTCTCGATATCAGCTCGGCCCTGTCCTCCGAGCGTCAGTTCGATCGCCTGTTTGAACATGTGTTGAATGAAACCAGTAGCGCCGCGACGGCCGACGGCGGTTTTATTTATCTTCTGGAAGATGACGACATTACCCTCACTCCGGTTAGCCAATATTTTTTGACACCCTCAGAGATAGCGATGGATTTACCGGTGCTGCGACTGGATCAAGCGGATCAGAACAATCCGCTGATTGCCTCCGTCCGTGCGGGACAGACCCTGGTAATCCGGATTGCCCACGCCCAAACCGGGGCTGCCTGGCTCGATGCGCTGCTGGCGAGGCTCGGGCATGATGTCGCAACCTTGGTATGTGTGCCCCTGCGTAACCATCACAGCGAACTGATCGGCCTGCTGTGCCTGCTGAAGTCGGCAAAGCCTTCAGCAGCAGGAAAAGATACAGTAAAGCCGGAGTTGGTGTCGTTTATCGAGGCCCTGTCCGGCGTATCGGCAATTGCCATCGATAATCAACGTCTCCTCAAGGCCCAGCGTGACCTGCTGGAATCACTGATAAGACTGATGGCAAACGCCATTGACGCAAAATCACCCTATACCGGCGGACACTGCCAGCGTGTACCGGAGTTGACCAAGATGCTGGCTCAAGCTGCCTGCGATTCGAAAGAGGGGGCACTGGCTAATTTTGAACTCAGGGATGATGAATGGGAGGAACTGCACATCGCCGCCTGGTTGCATGATTGCGGCAAGGTCACGACGCCGGAGTATGTAGTCGACAAGGCAACCAAACTGGAAACCATCTACGACCGCTTACACGAAATAAGGATGCGTTTCGAGGTGCTGAAGCGGGACGCTGAAATTGACTATTGGCAGCGGCTTGCCAACGGTGAAGAGGTCGCATCACTTCGCGAAGAACTCGCACGGCAATGGCAGGTTCTTGATGATGAATTCGCTTTCGTGGCCCGCTGCAACGAAGGCGGCGAATTCATGGCTCCGGAGAAACTCGTCCGACTGGAGCACATTGCTTCCCGAACGTGGCTGAGAACCCTCGATGACCGGATCGGTCTCTCCCAAGAGGAACAGGCACGTAAAGCTCGCACCGCAGCAGCGCCACTGCCGGTGCGTGAGCTGCTCCTGGCCGACAAGGCGGAACATATCATCCCCCGGCAGGCCAGCAATCAGATCTCCCCCGATAACCGCTGGGGCTTTAAGCTGAACGTGCCCCAATACGTCCAGAACCGGGGCGAGTTCTACAATCTCAGTATCAGCCGCGGCACCCTGACCGAAGAAGAGCGCTACATAATCAATGATCACATCGTCCAGACCATTATCATGCTCTCTCAGCTGCCATTTCTAAAACATTTGAAACATGTGCCGGACATTGCCGGCGGCCATCATGAAAAGATCGATGGTACTGGATACCCCAAACGCCTGCGCCAGGATGAAATGAGCTGGACGGCGCGGATCGTCGCTATTGCAGATATTTTCGAGGCCCTGACGGCGGTGGATCGTCCCTACAAAAAGGGAAAAACACTCTCCGAAGCCCTAAGTATTATGAACACCATGAAGAATAACGGCCATGTGGATCCGGAGCTCTTTGAGCTGTTTTTGCGCTCGGGAGTGTACCTGCGCTATGCCGAGCGCTTCCTGAAGCCGGAGCAGATTGACGCGGTCAATATTGACGAGTATCTGAGCTGACGGCAGCAATCAGTTTTTGTAGACATTTTTTCGGTGCCCAATTCGCAAAACAAGAATCAGCAAAACGCGGGATCGATCTCAATCTTCCAGATCATAACGCTTCATCACGTCTTTCAGCGGTATGGGTTTGCTACGGCCGGTTCGAATATCTTCTATTCGTTTTTCAGCAAGATAAGTGTCTTCGAGGTTATCAAGATATTCAAGAATGGCCTCACGGACATAAAAAGTTTTTGTGCGCCCTGTTTCCTTCGCCAAAACATTCAACCGTTCCTCAATTCCTTCGGGAAGTCTGATAGCCAACATTAGTTTTTCCTCCTTGCAATACGAGTATAGCAGGGTGAGATGCTAAATGTCAATAAATTACCGATGATTGCCCGCGCTGATAAATGTCCGCAAATTCTAATAACCTCCCAGAACCCGGATGAAAAAATCATCGAAGGCAACCGTAGTTCCGGCCACGGAGTTTAAGTCTCCCATCGCGAACAGACCGATCTCCTTCCTGCCCGACGGAAAGGCGTCCAGGGTAAAATCGGTGGTCCGGATGGTGCAGCCGTCAGTCAGCGGCGCCCACGTGGAAAAGCCTGTCCGCGGCGTACCGTTGGTGATCAGTGTCACGGTATTATAGGGCGCCGTCGGGGCGGTGCTGGCCAGTGAAAAATAATCATATATCGCATCATAGCTTCCCGTGCTTTTGTTGTACCAGTGGGCTATTGGGATGGGATTGGCGCCGGGCGGACCGAACAGGTTTGAGGGCCACCCTGATTCGTTGGGAGGCACCCCCGTCGGATTGATGGTGGGGAAGGTTCCCCCATGCCCCGCTTCCATCCATTGCGGGTAATACCTTGCCCGCTCCTTGTTTGTGGCGATGATATCCCGAGTTCGGCTATCGCTGCCGATCACGAAAGTGTAAGGTGACGCATCGCCGTAAAACACCTTGATGTCATTGTAACGCGTGGTGACCCCTCCCGTAGTGACGAGCTTGTCCTCCACCCGCACAACGATACTGGCATTGTCGTTAAGCCGTCCATCCGATCCCCCCTGCTTACCCGTGACCTTCTGATCGGGGTCTGCCGGTGATCTTTCGCCAGTAGCCGGATCCTTCACAGTAGTCGGATCTCCAAGTCGCGCGTAAGCTATCCAGTCCTTAGTGGCAATGTTGCTGGCGTTGATCTTCTGTTGCCATAACACGAGAACCAACTTCCCTGCCTCAGCGGCGCCGCTGCCTGGTTTGACGTAATTGGGGATCATATCGCCGCTGCATGTCGTTTTCCCGTTGAAACGCATAAAGCTTATGCCGTATCCCTCGTAGCAACAGTAAGGATTATTTGGCGGACAGGGAACGGCAGCGCAGGTCTGGTTTTCATGCCAGCGGAAAGTGATCCCCTGGTTCGCGTAATCCAGATTCGACGTCCAATTCATCTTGACCTGGACGTCGTAGTTGAGCTGGCGGTGCTGCATCCAGAGGTTCCGGAGGTTGTCGCTGACCGCCGTAGAGATGGGGGCCGCGTGATAGCCGATTATACACCCGGACCATTCCGGATCCTCGAATCGGTACCCGGCATCGCCCAGGCCTCCGAAAACGGCACGGGAAGCGGTTGTGCCGTCCGCCGTAATCCGGCTGCCGCTGCTGGAGAGATCCAGGGCGCTCAGGTTGCCGCCGGTAAAGCCGCTGGCGGCGGGCGTCAGCGCCGGCAATGTCAGATTTGACGGCGGCGACCCCGGTGCGGTAGCGGTATAAAGGGGCACATAATCAGTCCGGACTTGTTGTATGGGCTGTGGCCCCCCATATTCCCCGGTGGCGTCAAGACGTGCCGCCTGGGAAAAGACTAGATATCGCCCCGCTGGGAAAGTGACGGTGGCGCCGGCGGCGTTCCAATTGACGCCTTCCAGTTGCACGGTTGAACCCACCAATCTGGCGTTCTGATAGCTGTACGATTCGCCGGTTGTATCGTCGATGAATTGGCCGTTTTTCTGGGGGATGGCGGTGACGGCGTTGATGTTGAGCAGAAGCGGGGTCGCTGCGGAACCTTTCGTGATCGTCTGGCCGGCATTCGTCGTCGGAAAGGCAAGGTTAGTGTAGTCGCCGGTCTGTACCGTCACCGCAGATGCCAGATTATAGGTAACCGATTTCCGATCCCCGGCGATTACATAGCTGTTTATACCCACGCGATTGTTGGCGCCGACCTTGAGATAGGCCACGCCGCCCGCCCCGACACCCGGTATGGCATAATCAGGAGGTAAGCCGGAATTGGCGACGGGAGCGTTGTTAATGGCGGTAATGGCGGCGCCCGCCGCCGGCTTGCTCCAGTAAGGATAGACGCGAACCTGGAATCTCGCCGCACCGGACGAATCGTTAAACCACTTCCCGGCGACGGTTCCGTCGTCGATACTACTGATCAGCACCGTTTCCCGTAGCGAGGGCGCCGCTTTCCGGACTTCGCTCAAGGTATATCTCACCCCCGATTCGGCCAGATAATGCGCCCGGCGGGCGCTGTTGGGCGAGAAGGCGCTCAGGAGGGAAGACCCGAACATGGAAAGCATGCCGACGCCGAGGGCGGCGAAAATGACCATGAGGACGACCAGAAAGATCAAAATGCTTCCCCGCTGGTCCCTTCCTGACTTCACGATGGACGAATAACCGGATAAGCGGCTATAATTTTTCATGGTGTTTTCTCCTCCGGTCGAGATCATGGCGGATGGGGAATCCTGTTGCGGGGAAAGATCCGGGTGCTGAAGGAACTATACCCGCTGATGGTAAAACCGATATCGATGTAAGCCACATCGTTGGCGGCGATATTATAGACGTTGTCGTATGTGGCGTTCAACTGAAAGCTTTGGACATTATCGATCAGTACATAGTTTGTCGGCGTAGCGAGGTAAATATTGGCCCCGGCAAAGCCGATCGTTCTGACCGCACCTGCTTGATTTGTATAGGTGATCAGTGTATTGGGCGTCAGGACGGAAACCGGTAAGGGTACAGAAGCGGAGACGGGGCTTATATCCTTCAATTCAAGGCTCATTCTATCCAGGGCCAGCTGCGCCTTCATCGCCGCGTCGGAATTGTTCTTGATCGTGAAATAACCGTTGAGGAAGGTGGTCATAAACAACCCGGCAAAAACGCTCAGGAGGCCGACCAGCACTAGCGTCACAACAATTTCGATCAGTGTAAACCCCGCTTCCCGGCTGCGCATATTTATCATGCCTCTCAGTAATAAATAATGGTGAGGGGATCGAAACTCGTTCCCCGTTCAGCGGTTAGAATGGTGGTCAGACCATAGCCGCTGGCCTTGAGAGTCACCTTCAGATTCGTACCGCCGGCAGCGGCGACTTCGTTCCCCGTCCCATCGTAGGTTATATAGGTTCTGGTCAACGTGACGCTGGTAGGCATGTTGTAGGGGGTAGTGGTATAATCCCGGGCGTAGATAGTTGCCAGCGCTGTAGAATAACTTCCCGGCGTGTTCATTTCCTTGACATATTCGGACAGGATGAGCTCCATCCACTTCTCGGCCACCCCTTCGTCACGGATAATATTGACCGGATCGCCGCTATGGCTTAACTGTGTTCCCATATAGCTGAGAAAGACCACCCCCACGATGGCGCCCACCACAATCCCAATGATGACCTCGATAAGGGTGAATCCCCCCTGCGGCGTCCGTGCCCTTCGTGTTCGCAGCATGCTCATGGGATGAATCCTGTTTCGGGGGAAATGGCGAAGGTTCCCGAACTCCCCGGCGGGAGAGAACCCACCGTTATCGAAAGAGGCGCCGCAACCGGCGTGTTTGTGGTTGCATCCGTATAGGCCGTATAGGGCCTTCCGTTCCTGTCGAAGAAGACGGTAAACGCGGTCAGCGTGATGTTTTTGTTGGCCAATGAGACTTGTGCATTGTTTTCACCGGGAAGGATTTCCTGATTGGCCGGCGTATCCGGGGCGTTGGTTTTGAACAGCCAGTATGCGGCGCTGTTGCATTTGATACCCCAGATCCCTCCCCGCTTCATCGCCGTACTCTGGGCATAACGGATATGATTCTTGATCACGTTTTCCTGGGAAATTCTGCTTGGCTCTGAAGTACTCATCATTCTGTTGATGGCGACAGCCGCAATGATCCCGACAATTAGCAGGATGGCGATTATCTCAATCATGGTGAAGCCACCGTTACGGGCGGCCCTTCTTGCCGCTCCCTCCCCTTTTCCCTCTTCCCCGGTAAACATGATCCGCAAAAGCTCCTTTTATCCGATCAGATGTCGTAGTTTCGAATAATATTCATAATATACCCAGTGGTGTGCTTCGTTTTGAACAATAACTTTCAATATTTTTCTTGTCAATATTTTTGTGTCTACATAACCCGCATATTTTCTTGACAGATAATAGCCATCCCTCTATACTAACACCCATACTCGCAGTGGGCACAACGAAGCATGAAAATCCCCCCTTGCCCCCCCTTTGATAAAGGGGGGATGGGGGGGATTTTCATATAAATACTAAAGGAGGATTACAACGAACGATGGTGCAACAAGCTTATGAGAAAGGGAAACTCTATGATTTGTCCATTATCGATCTGAAGCCCGATACCGGCCAACCAAGAAAGTCTATGGAGCCACAGGCTCTTGAGGAACTGGCCGCATCTATCAAGACCCGCGGCATCATCCAACCCATCCTCTTTCGGGTTACCGACGAGAGTTCCTACCTGACCATCGTCGCCGGCGAGCGCCGCTACAAGGCCGCCCAGATAGCCGGCCTCCTGATCATTCCCGGCATGTGCGTGGAGGGCAACGCTGCGGAGATCGCCCTCATAGAAAACATCCAGCGCCAGGACCTCACCTGCGTGGAGGAGGCGGAAGCGTTTCAAAAACTCATGGATGTTGAACAATACACCCCGGACCAGTTAGCGTCAGTCATTGGCAAACCCCGCACCACGATTAGCGATTCCCTTTACCTGATGCGCCTGCCTCAGGAGATTCGGGACGATTGCCGGGGCAACCGTAAAATCAGTAAGACCAGACTGATCGAGATTTCGCGGAAGAAACAGCAGCGCGCCATGACCTCGGCCTACGCCAAATACAAGGAGGAACTGCAGCAGGAGCAGGAAGGGGTAAAGCAGATTAGAGAGAAACTATCCGCAGCCTCAAGCCTCTGCCAGTCCCTCGACAAGGCGCGGGAAAAACTGGATAAATCCGACATCGTCGACTGGTCCGATGATGACCTCATGGCGGTTAATGCTTCCATTAGCAACCTCAGGGAGGCCCTCGACAACTTCACCAACCCCCCGGCGTCAACCAACCTTGCATAATATAGGGGAAATGACAGCTGCGGGCGGGGAACCGATAAAATGCAAATTTAAAAACAGTCGTTCACAAGCCGCCGGTTGCAGTTTTATGACCGGCGGTCACATGTTGACCGCTAAAATTTTCGTGCGATAGCACCGTATCTTAATAATAACAAATACTTACACCGTTACGGGCCCCGTAAAATTTTGAAAACAGCCTTTCGCCACCCTGAAACAACTAAATACGGTCAATATTTCGCTGTATTTCATCGATGAATTAGGTTGATTCATGAAAAGAAAAACGGCGATCATTATCGGAGCAGGCCCCGCAGGGCTTACTGCGGCCTACGAACTGCTGCAGAAGACCGATATCAGGCCGGTCATACTTGAGCAGACCGGCCATATCGGCGGTATTTCCAGCACATTCAATCATCACGGCAACCGCATGGATATGGGGGGACACCGGTTTTTTTCCAAATCAGACCGGGTGATGAAATGGTGGCAGGAGATTTTGCCGCTCCAGGGATTCCCATCGAAAGACGATATTCTGCTGGGCCGTGATAAAGCGCTTTCAAAGGCCGCAGGAGCACCGGATCCGGAGAGATTTGACAAGGTAATGTTGCTCCGCAACCGGTTTTCCCGCATTTATTATCTGCGGAAATTCTTCGATTATCCTGTAAAACTCAACGCAACCACTCTTAATAATCTGGGGGTAAACCGCATTGCCAGAGCCGCTTTTAGTTATTTGAAGGCCCGTGCCTTTCCCATAAGAAACGAAAGGTCCCTTGAGGATTTCATGATCAACCGCTTCGGGAGAGAGCTGTATAATACCTTCTTCCTCGATTACACTGAAAAGGTCTGGGGTGTTCCCCCAGCAAAGATACAGCCGGACTGGGGCGCCCAGCGCATCAAAGGGATTTCTATCAGCAAAGTGCTCACCCAGGCCCTCCGTGCGGCGTTGCGAGGGGGAAAAACCTCCCTTTCCCAGAAAGAGACCGAGACCAGCCTTATCGAACAGTTCATCTACCCAAAGTTCGGTCCCGGCCAATTGTGGGAAGAGGTCGCTAACGGGATAACGGCGAAGGGCGGGGAGATCCATTTTCACAGTAAGGTTTCCGGTATGGAATACGGCAAAAAAATAATAACGGCGGTCGAGGCTACGGATACGAAGACAGGCGCAAAAACCATGATGCCCGCTGACTATTGTTTTTCTTCGATGCCGGTGCGCGAACTTATCAGTGCCTCCGGAGACGCAGCCGACAGAAATGTCCGCGAAGTGGCCGACGGTTTGGTTTACCGCGATTTCATGACCGTCGGGTTGCTGGTAAAAAAGCTCGCCATTGCTAATACGTCGAAGATCAGGACGGTCGCCGGCATCGTGCCCGACCTGTGGATATACATACAGGAGGGAGATGTCCGTTTCGGTCGCCTCCAGGTATTCAACAACTGGAGCCCCTACATGGTCAAAGATCTTGAGCATACTGTCTGGCTCGGGCTTGAGTATTTCTGCAATGAAGGAGACGATCTATGGACCATGAATGATAGTGCGTTCATGGAAATGGCGGCCGGCGAACTTGCCAAAATTGGCATCATCTCTCGGGATGATGTGCTGGACGCCTGCCTGGTAAGGGTTCCCAAGGCATATCCGGCATACTTCGGCACCTACAAAAGGTTCAACGAGATAAGGCGCTTTACCGACCGCTATGAAAATCTGTTTCTCATTGGCCGCAACGGTCAGCACCGCTATAATAACATGGATCATTCCATGCTCACCGCGATGACGGCGGTGGACAACATTATCGCCGGCATTACGGCCAAAGACAACATCTGGGATGTGAATACTGAGGAAGATTACCATGAAAAACAATCTTGACGGCTTCGTAAAAAGCAGATTTTGCCCTGTTTTGTCATTCCGTGCTTGACACGGAATCCAGTGTTTTGTTCATGCTTCCCGACTTTCGTCGGGACGACGTCTGGATTCCGGCTTCCGCCGGAATGACAAAAACTTTAATTTTCGATTTTTTGCGAGCACGTAAATCTTAGGAGCTCATCATCTATGCCGGATGACACCGTAGCAAAAACGAAAAGGAAAGTGATGTTATCTGCTGTTGGGAAATATGGGATTGTTGGCGTGCTATTGTTCACGGCCCTGTTGCATCTCAATTTCATTGATGTAAGCCAAATCTGGGATGGATATATCTACTATGCGGAGCTCCTGAAGGCCCTTCGCGAAACTAGGTCTTGTCAGGATTTTCTGCATAATTTTAATATTGCCGGTCACCCTGCCATGGGATATATGGCCCTGATGGCCATCGGTCAACTGATTGATTATGGCAACCCGATCCTGCTGAACGGTTCCAACCTCTTGTTGCTCCTCCTTGCCATGTGGGCATTCTATAAAATACTTCGTTTTTTTTCTCCCGCGGAAGATGACCGGCTTGAGATGCTTATGATCACGCTCCTGTTTGCCCTCAATCCGGTATTGTTTGGAGCCGCGATTTTCTTTAATGTAGATTTTCCGGTGGCAATTTTCCTGGTGTGTGTTTTGTATGCCATCCTCTACGAAAAATTTTTTCTTGCTGGCCTTTTCGGCTTGTTCCTGGTATTTTCAAAAGAGACGGGGATCATTCTTTTCGGAGGAATCATAACTTTGTTCATTTTCGTCCCCATCCTGTCCCGGTTTGTCACCCTGCTGCCCTTTTATCCGCAAGCCGGAGCGATGATCCGCTTTCGGGATCAATGGCAGTCTGTCGCTTTAAAGACGATCTGGGTTGCTTTACCGCTGCCGCTGTCCCTATATTTCTGGCTGATTTATAATTCGACGAAGAATTGGATCGGAGGACCGATAGTTTCCCTGGGCTGGGATGGCCACATCGCACTTACCCGCTTATTTCAGATGTTGGGAATGAACTTTCAGTGGTTGTTGTCCCTCTGCATTCTTCTCGCCTTGCTACGGATTTGCTTTGCAAAGAAAAACGTCTTAAAGGAATTATGTGGCTGGGAAGGAAGGAGCTATTATTCAGGCGCCTTGATCGTCCTTTGGGGTGGCTTTGTGGTGATGAATCTGTTTTTAAAGACATTTACTAATGTCCGTTATGTTCTGCCCGCAATAATTTTTTTGATCCTGTTCTTCTCTTTTTCCCTTAAAAAACTAATTATACACCGTAGCATACGGTTAGCGATAATAACGGTAATTACCGTTCTCACGGGTTGGCAGGTTTTTCAAACGGTTGATCCGGTATCGCGGGCGTTTTTCGGAATGGTCCCCTTCGGGAATCATCAGATTTTGAAAATGACCGCCGTCACCGGCGAGTGCTGCGGTCGCGCCGGCAGAGACCAGCTTGTCTATAATTCCGAATTTGCCATGATTCCACGCCTGCTCGACAAGATGTATGCCGAAATTCCGATCACCGGCGAATCAAACATTATTGTGAACCCCCTTGCCAATTTTAACATATTTACCCCCGTAGATAGGGTAACACGAAAAAGAACGATGAAATCAGGCGATGCTTTCTTTCCTCATGTGTATGGTTTTGAGCGAATTGTTCGGGGTGATCTTCCGGAAAGGGGGTATTATGTATATATGCCGTGGATGGAAGATGCCAAAAAAGAGTTGGATTTCATTCGGTATTTTTTTGATGTACAGGATAAAAAGGTAATCGCCATCAACGGCTATTCCCTGGAGGTTTATACCGTTACGGCAAAAGTAATTCCGGTTCTAAATTAAAGCGCTATCTTCGTTGGCATCGTCATCGGCTCCTCGACGTATGAGTAATACGCCTGCGTCGCCTCTTCCTTGCCGCCTTGATTTCATCTTTGATTTAGAACCGGAAGCGGAAAAATGGCTTCGCCGCAGCTTAAAAATCTTTTTCGCTTCTGGTCAGTAGGCATATACTTGTGATTAATTACGAGACCTTAAGTCCAATCTCGGAACGGCGAAAAACATTTGATTCGCTGCTTGCGAACCATTTTCCCGCGGTTAAGCAAAGCTCTCGGGTCTCACTCTTTCGATGATGAATCACCGCCCAGCATGGACAGGTTCTTCTGAATTTTCTGGGTGTACTCCGTATCCGTGGGGGGAGCCTTCATCCTGGCGATTTTCAGAAATGTGACCGCTTCTTTGAACTTCCCGACCGTTGCCGCGGACATTCCGAGTTCATAGATATCTTTATAATCCGCGTTCAGGGCAAAAGGGTTGACAAATTTGGAAAGCGAATTATAGGCCTGCTTATATTCCTTCAATTTAACATAGGCTGCGTATAGATTTCGATACACGTTCTCGGTCTGGGCCGTCTGCCCCATATCCAGCGCCTTTTTATAAAGGCGGGCGGCGTCTGCGTAACGTTCCATTCCAAAGAGGGCATCGGCTGTTAAGGCGTATCCGTGTGAATAATCAGGATAGTGTTGGGTGATCAAGTTTGCATAAAAGATAGCCTGGTCATATTTCTGACGGACAATCAAGATACTGCAAATGATATGATTTGCGCTATAATTATTCGGGTCCTCCGCACGCATTCGCGACGCTTCAGAAAACATCTCTGACAGTTTTTCTGCCTTTTCTCCTTCATATTTGATGTTCATGAACTGGAAGGGATCAATGGCTTTCAGCTCATATCTCCCAATCAAATCATTATGGTCAGACTTTTTTACATATAATAAATCCGTATGGTCAAAGAATACAGGCACATAATTTCCATTGGTCCCAACTATTTTTTTGAAATAAGGCCTGTTGAGAGAAACGGATATAAAAGAAGGATCATATTTTTGGATGAACGCCTTGAAGACATTTTCATCGGAAAAGGCATTATTCGCCGTCGCAAAATCCATATCGTTGAAAATGCTCATTTGCAAATCCATATATATCTTGAATTTCTGATGCAGAGCCCACTGGAGGTACCCTCCCGTATTGGGCTCATTCATAATTCTTCCCCCGGAGGCATGACGATTTAAAAAACCGGCGACCCCGGTGGGGATGTTTAACTGCGAAAAAGGATAGGCCGGCCGGTTACTGAACACATTGCTGAGGATCAGCAGGGGGATAACAATCACTAACACGGGGAGAGAAGAATCGATGATCCGGCGGGGGATGTTGGCATTTTCCGTAATCAGGCGCAGGCCGTGACGAAGGAGAGGAATGGATAATAGCATGTATTCATAGGTAAAACGGCTGCTTTTGACAAGGAGCAGTAATGAGCAGCCAAACAGCATGAGATGGCTGATGCGGATGTTCCTTTTGCATACACAGATCAGCAAGGAGACAACGGTGAGCAGGATGATGATATTCTGGAGGGAGGCGATAAAACCATTGGCTGTTATGGGAGCAAAAACAAAGAAATTCCCGAAGGGGATGCGGAGCATCTCTTTTATATAAAGATACGTCAGGGAGGATACGTCAAAGGGGCTTTTTACAAGTTCAACTCCATAAGGGGTGATGAAAATCGTGTAAAATACGGATATCAATAGCCATTTTGCTTTTTTATCGATCCCGGGGGCTTGCTGTATATTTCTGAATTGACGAGCGTAGATCTCCACGACATAGGCAAAGACGATCATAAACATTACCGGGTATTCGATCCCGTGGATATTGGACCAGAGGATCCCGATGAGCGGGAGGAGCCAGATCTTGTCCCGTCTGAATTCGAGAATGTAGAGAAAGACAACAATGAAAAGATAGGAAAAGAGATGGGGTCTGACGAGCAATTCCCGATAGATTATCACCAAGGCATAACTGATAAACAGGAAAAGACCGATCAGCAGTTCCGTCCGATTTTCGTGCCGTCTAACAAAGAAAAGGCAGATAAAGAAGACCGTCAGGCCATAGAGGAGGCATCTTAAGGCGACCAGGCCATAATAGCCCATCCATTGAAAGATCTTGTAAATAAAGGCCTGAAACAGCCAGTAATAGTTATACCAGGACTTGGGGGGCGTAATGTAAGAGAAGAAGGCGTCATTGGCAATGACGCCATGCTGCGAGAAATATCTGCCCCCGGAGAGGTGATACCAAAGATCGGTATCGTACCCCACCACGGGCCAGGTGAGGAAGTAGTAGCTCAGAATAAGGAAAAACAGGGAGACTAAAGAAAATAGATAATATTTATGGGTGGTTACGGTTTCACAGACTCGTTCACATTTTTGTATAAAGGGCATCGTTGATACTTGAGGTCCATCAGTTTGAAAAGAATATCCGCAGCATCTTCTTTAACCGCGATGATTTATAGACATTACGGATCACCTGCCGCAGAAAAGTTGCCAGTCACATTGACGGTTTGACCTTTAACAGCAGTAACAAAAATGGTGATTGGCGTCCCGGAAGTCACGCTTGCGGAAAAGTCGACGCCAAGATTTGCCAGATTACCACCGTACTGGTTGGGATCTATCGCGTAGTTATACAGCGTCGGCGAGTTCGGGGCAAGACCACTGTTTCTCATTATGTATTTGGCCTGCGCGGTCGACAGCCTGCTCTTGATCTCGGCAATTGCCGCTTGTGCAGACCGTGAAGTCGTTTCATCGAGAACACTAAGATACTTCGGAATGGCCACTGCCGCCAATATTCCCAAGATCACAAGAACGGCAATTATTTCAACCAATGTAAACCCTTGTTCTCTTTTAAAATCGAGAGTTTTCATCAGCGACGCCTTCATAACAAGAGAGGTCAGGCAGGCTCAATGTGTCACATGAACCAGCCTGACCTCGTTGCTGTTATATCGACAGAAAAAAATGTTGACTGACCTTGTGCCCCCCTTTAACACTTTTAGGTGCCATTGGCCGTATAGAAGCTGCCATTGGCCGATACTGTTTGTCCCTGAACTTGAGTAACAGTAATTACGATCGGGTTAGCTGTTCCTACCAATTGAGTAATAACGAAGTCGGACCCCGCATTCACCAGATTTGCAGCACTGCCATAATAATTAGCTGTAACTGCATTGCCTACCAGCTGCGCTGCGGTCGGTGCGATACCATTGTTCTGCATCATCATCTTGGCCTGCGCCGATGACAACCGGCCCTTCACTTCTGCGATGGCCCCCTGAGCGGCCTTGATTCGCGCTTCATCGGCCATGCTCAGATACTTGGGAATCGCCACCGCCGCCAATATCCCCAGGATGACGAGGACCGCGATGATTTCGATTAATGTAAAACCCTTCTGATTCTTCAACATTTTTCACCTCCTATTAAACAATATCCTTATTCAATACTTTTTAAGTTCCATTAGCCGTATAGAAACTCCCATTGGCCGATACTGTTTGTCCCTGAACCTGAGTGACAGTAATGACGATTGGGTTAGCTGTTCCTACCAATTGAGTAACAACGAAATCGGACCCCACATTAACCAGATTTGCAGCGCTGCCATAATAATTAGCTGTAACTGCATTCCCTACCAGCTGCGCTGCTGTTGGCGCGACACCATTGTTCCGCATCATCATCTTGGCCTGCGCCGATGACAACCGGCCCTTCACCTCTGCGATGGCGCCCTGGGCGGCCTTGATCCGCGCTTCATCGGCCATGCTCAGATACTTGGGAATCGCCACCGCCGCCAATATCCCCAGGATGACGAGGACCGCGATGATCTCGATCAATGTGAAACCCTTCTGATTCCTCAACATTTCAACCTCCTATTATTTTGTATCATTTCGATTTTATTCTCGACAGGAAGACAACTCCATGATTTTCCTTTAAGGCTTCTTCTTTTACTTGTCAAGCCCCTATTCATAATTCAAAGGTTTTTCTCAGGTAGATGTCTTTTCTGTTTATTATTTGGCCATCTTTGTCAAATCCCACATGGGCATGTAAATCGCCAGGGCGAAAAACCCTACGACGACGGCCAGCCCGACGATGAGGATGGGTCCGATCATGTCGGAGAGTCTCTTTACCGCGTAACCGACCTCGTCGTCGTAATGGACGGCGATCTGGCGGAGCATGTCCTCGATGTTTCCGGACTCCTCGCCGATGGCGACCATATCCACGACCATGGGTGTGAAGTATTTGGCCGAAGAGAGGGGGCCGGAGATACCTTGTCCTCCCTTAATCATATCACGGACCCGGTCGAATTCACGGGAGATCGCCGTGTTGCCGATCGTCTCGGAGAGGATCTCCATCGACTGCATCACCGGAACGCCACTCGCATGAAGAATGGCGAAGATGCTCGCAAACCGCGACATGGCCGCTTTCTGGAAAAGGGATCCGAAGAGAGGGACTTTGAGGAAAAAGGCATCCCGGGCATACCTGCCGGCAGGGGTTTTGAAGTACAACCGCAAACCGATGATCAGTCCCACCACCCCACCGATCAGGATGTACCAGTAATTGGCGAGGCCCTGATACATGAACATGGCGATTTTTGTGGGGAGGGGCAGTGCCAAGCCAGCCTTGGCGAAAATGGAAGCGAATTTCGGGATGACGAAGGTCAGGAGGACAAAGAACGCGACGCCCAAGGCGATCAGCACCATGAACGGGTACTGGAGGGCCGATTTGATGTCCGATTCGATCTTCGCCTCATGTTCGATGATATCGACGAGCCTCCCGAGGATGTCGGGGATTGTCCCGCTGACCTCCCCGGCATTGATCATGCTCAGATAAAGAGGCGAAAATACGAACGGGTGCTTCTTCATGGCCTCATAGAGAGAATTTCCCGCCCGGACATCCTGCCCCATGGCGGTGATAACGCCTTTAAGCACTTTGTCTTCCGTCTGGTTTTCCAGAACCTGGAGGAGACGAATAATCGGCACCCCGGCCTGCATCATGGAGCGGAACTGCTTGGTGAAGAGGATGAGATCGGCGATCTTGACATTGTTCATGCGCTCCCGGATACTCGCGAGGAATGATCCGCCCATGGCGGCGCCGGACGCCGCCGAGACCTTTGCGGGGATGTATCCCTTCGCAAGCAGGAGGTTTTCCGCCATTTCGACGGAGTCCGCCTCAATCGTCCCGGTCACGTTTTCCCCGCTTTCACTAATTGCCGAGTATGAATATTTCGTCATGACGCTACACCATAACCGCCGAGACGGCTTCCTCAAGCGTCGTAATCCCTTGGAGGATCTTGCCGGACGCGTCGTCTTTCAGGGTCCGGAGCTTCCCGGCGGCAATTGCCTCCCTGGTAATCTCCTGGGCAGATTTCCGTTTCACGATCATTTCCTGGATCATTTCGTCATTGACAAGGACTTCAAAGATGCCCGTCCGTCCCTTGTAGCCCGTATTCATGCACTGATAGCACCCGGAGCCGCGTTGAAAATTGGGGTTCTCCGCCTTGTCCAGCCCCCAGGCGACAAGGGCGGCCTCCGCGGGCCGATAGGATTCCTTGCAGTAGGGACAGATGGTCCGCACCAGGCGCTGGGCAAAGGAGACAAGCAGGGCCGAGGAGACAAGAAAAGGTTCAATTCCCATATCCACGAAGCGGGTGATGGCCCCCGCCGCATCGTTCGTATGCAGGGTGCTGAGCAGTCGATGTCCCGTCTGGGCTGCTTGGATGGAAATCGCCGCCGTCTCGGCGTCCCGGATCTCCCCCACCATGATGATGTCCGGGTCCTGCCGGAGGACGGCACGGAGGCCGCTCGCGAACGTCATTCCCGCCTTCCGGTTGAGCTGAACCTGGCGGATGTTGTCGATCCGGTATTCGACGGGATCCTCGAGGGTGATAATGTTCGTATCGGTGCTGTTGAGTTCATTCAGGATGGAATACAGGCTCGTGCTCTTGCCGCTTCCCGTCGGTCCCGTGCTCAGGATCATGCCGTAAGCCTTGCGGCTCATCGTCTTGATCTTTTCCCGGTCGCTCAAGACCATGCCGAGACGGTCGAGGGAATAGACGCCGGAACTCATGTCCAAGAGACGCATGACGATATTTTCTCCGTAGATCGTGGGCATGGAGGAAACGCGGACGTTTATCTCCCGCTTCTCCATCTTAAGGGTAAAGCGTCCGTCCTGGGGAATTCGCGAGATGGTGATGTCCATGTTGGCAAGGATCTTCATCCGGGCGATAATCGGCATCGAAAGGGCTTTTGGCGGCGACGGAACCTCGTGGAGCTTGCCGTCGATCCGGAAGCGGACCTGAATGCGCGCCTGCTGCGGACTGATGTGGACGTCGCTCGCCCCCTCACGAATCGCCTGGGCAAAGATGGAGTTGACCAGACGCACCACCGGCGCCTCGCCTGCCATATCCTGGAGGGAAGAGACCTGAACCTCCTCGGTGGTGTAGTCCGGCGTCTTTTCCACCTCCGGCTGCGCCTCGATTTCCATGACCTCCAGCAGGCCGCCCACACCGGACTGTGTCCCATAGATGCCGGTGATCAACTGGTTGAACTCTCGCTCCGTACAGACGACCGGCTCTACCTCGGCGTTGGCGGCTATCTCGATAATGTCCAGCGCGTTAATGTCGAGGGGATCCGTCATGGCGACCGTCAGGAGCCGGCCCTTCTTCCGGAGGGGCGCCACCTGGTATTTCTGGGCAGTCTCGATCGGGATCAGGCGGGCCAGATCTACGTCAAGGGGATAGTCGTCGGGGTGGTATTTTTCGATCTTGAGCTGCGTGCTCAAAAGAGCGACAATCTGGTTCTCGCTGACCAGTCCCTGCCGATTGAGGTATTGGCCCAGCTTCAGACCGGCCTTTTTGTGTTCAACGAGGGCGCGTTTGAGCTGTTCCTCCGTCAGGAACTTGCACTCGACAAGCATTTCTCCCAGTCGCTTCTTTACAATCATAAGTCAAAACCTTCGTGTTTACACGCCCCCCCATCCCCCCTTTATCACAGGGGGGGTAAGGGGGGATTTTCATGCTTCGTTGTGCCCGCTTCGGGCATGGGTGTCAATTGGCGAAAAAAACCGTATCCGCTCCCGGCTTTTCCATGATTTCCGCAGTGGCAGCAAGCGCGGGCGGAAGGTTCCGGATCGCTTTGCGCGCTTCAGCCTCGTCGTAAAACGCCGTTCTTAGCACTAGGGCGAACACCGTCCCCTCTCGGGGATTCCAGAACGGAAGCATCCGGATGCAGGACGGATTTTTCTTGATGAAAGCATTTTTCTTGACGAAACTGTATGCCTCATCAAGGCTTCCTTTATAAGCGATCCGCACCAGCTTCCCATTTTGCGGCCAAGGCGTCGTCGTCGCCGGGACGGCGGGAAATGCGATCAGTTCTCCGGTTCGAACCCGGTTTATATCCTTAATATGGGGATTCGCCTCGATTACCGCACGAAAGCGATCCGTACCGGTTCTCCCATAGATATCGCGCAGCAAGTGAATAACAGTGCCGCCTGTTTCGATCTTGAGTTGTCCGAGATTGTCGGGGACCTTCAGAACAGAAACGGTTTTCGCGGGCAAATCCTTCACAGGGTCCAGCGGTGCCGCAAACAGGAACACGATAAACGCCAGGAAAAGAACCGCTGTCAAACCCGTGACAACCGCCCGGCGGCCCCTCCGGATCAACTCCGGAGACAGTCGCTGTGAGACGGAGCGGACGAGGAACCAGCCGGCCTTCACCTTGTTCTGGATGATCAGAGTGAGCAAAATCTGATGGCAAAGAGTGGTGATCCGGCGCGGATAGCCGCCCGTAGCACGGTAAATCGCCCACAGCCCGAGGATGGTAAAGAATTGAGCGTCAGCCGGTTGACCGGCCCGGGCCAGGCGGAAGCGGATCATGGCTTTCATCTCTCGATAATTGAGCGGTTCGAGTAGATAATACTGATTCACCCGGTCGGCGAAATTGACATGATCCTTAAGAATATCCCGGAATTCCTTCTGGGCGAAGATGACTATCTGGAGTAGTTTGTTCTCGTTTGTTTCGTAGTTGAGGAATTCGCGGAGAATCTCTCGGCAAAAAGCGGGGAGTTTCTGCCCTTCGTCGATGATCAGGACAACGGTCTTCTTTTCCTCCACTCCCTTGTGAAACAGCAGGTTCTTGATATTTTCCTTGAACTGCCAGTCGCTCTCATCTCCCTCTACAGCAAGTCCGAAGGTAAGGGCAATTGCAGACAGGAATTCGCGGGGAGCGCTGAAAGAGGGATCGAGGAGCAGATGCGTCTCGATCTCGTTACGGTCCTCTTCCCTTTCCGAAAAATTGAGGATCAACTCCCGGCAAAGGGTCGTCTTGCCT
>Ga0247841_10002943_pt1 | contig 32624 bp, 38 predicted proteins | sample LaCruzMarch2015__2_FD_192410 | JGI IMG/M metagenome (GOLD analysis project Ga0247841, IMG submission 192410) | Freshwater microbial communities from meromictic Lake La Cruz, Castile-La Mancha, Spain - LaCruzMarch2015_18m | ecosystem: Environmental > Aquatic > Freshwater > Lake | place: Spain...
CTAAACAAACAGCGCCTTACACTTTTCGGGTGTAAAGCGCTGTCACAACTTCAATTATTAGATGTCAAGTTCTTCATCAACGGACTCTTCGCCAGCAGCGGTATCTGTTGCGTCATCTCCGCCAAGCTCATCTCCAACATCTCCACCTTCGGTCAAATCAGTTTCTTCCACTTCTCTCTTCTTAGGAGTAGGAGCAGAAGCGGTTGCAACTTCACCAAACAGTTTCTTCTCGATCTCTGCGGATGGGGTTGCCTTGAAGATTTGCTCAAGCTTATAAAGTCCCTGAGTTTTAATGAGCTGCTTCTCTTCCGGGGTCAAAACATTCTGATTTGTAGGAATGCTTGTATACCTACGATCTTTTCCTTCGCCCTTTACGGTGATGTTAAAATCACATCCTTTTTCTTTACCAGCATTGATGCCGGTGCAGTCAAAGTAAGCCTTAAACGGCAGGAAGAGAGAACCCGGTCCTTCCATAATCTTGATCTTGCCATCTAGTCTATCAATTACGTTGATAGCATATCTTTCAGATGGGCGAATCTCATGATTCTTCATAACAGGGCAGCTTCTTGGATCTTCGCAGATAGCTGTCTTGAAAGTCCCGCCGGTCTTAACCGTATACTTGTAGAAAACCACAGGTGAACCTAGCGGTCTTACATTATACTTTTTGCCTGCCTCGAACTTCAATCTGTCTATTGGAGGAAGATTGTTCTGCCCTTTTCCGCGTGGAAGCTTAGAGTTCTTGTTGTTTCCCTTGTCATCCAGTTCCAATGATTCCCATTCTACTTTCGTTGCCATAATCAATTCTCCTATAATTTGTGGGGATTTCCCCCTGTGTTAGAAAACTATCTATTATCTTCTTTTCTTCTTATCTGGTATTTGGCTAAAATCTATTGTTTTCGCCCCAGCAGAAGTCAAGAAATCATCATCATCTTGTTTCATATGCAAAGTGACTGGTGACACTTTTCTGTCAATAAGACCATCATACTCTGCAATTTCTTCACTTGGTTGGGATTGTGGAGGAGGTTCATAAGGAGAACCATATCTATCCATTGATTTGAGCGGTAAGGCGATAGAAACCTGTCTACTAAGGCAATCAAATGCCCCGCATAAAGTCTTATCGACAATCTCTGCTGCGTCATGAAGCGCCTCTAATTCGGCAAAATACATCTCGACATCACTCATGTGCTCGTAAAATACGCCTTCCTGTTTTATAACAGGCTTGTCATGCTCTATCCTTGAGATTGATCCTCTTAGTAGGACTATACCGCGCTTCCATAGGAAATACTGAGTATTCGTTTGAATCCTAATTTCCTGAAGTCGCTCCCTCAAGTTAGTGACTTTCTGCATCTTCACATGAATTTCTTTTGGATCGAATGTCAAAACAGATACGTCTACGGAACATTCTCGTAGCTCCTTTCTCCATTCACGGAAAGGAATCTGCTCGTTATCGACACAACAAGTCTTTATGATGTCTACTTTCGCCTCATAAAAAGCTTTGTACATCGGTGCAGGTGATTTTACCGCCCAATCGTAATCCCCGTCTGGAAGATCATTACTCTCTACTATATCTGTGCAAGCGTGTACGTCCTCTTCCTTGTGTTCTTCTCTATTTTGTTCAACAGCTTCCTGCGCTATCTTATTATCGGCATAAGTTTCACTTTTCCTCACAAAATCGGCAGGATTTTCTAATATTTTTTCAACCTCTTTTTCTTCTGATACTGGCTCTTCTTTTATCTCTTTCTTAACCTCTGGTGTAGCCTTGGGTTCTAACACATCATCTTCTTCAAACAAAGTTTCTTCTGGAGTTTCGACAACCTTTTCTTTTGCCTTTTCTACAACAGAACTGACAACGCCAAGCAGTTCATCATCAACATAATCTGGGTGTTTTGGCGATGGAGAAGATATACCAAGAACCTCATCATCAAATATGTCATCTGTTATTCTGTCATGTTTCGCCTCTTTAACAGGCTCCTTAACCTCTATTTTGGCAACGTGCTTATCAGACGAAGACTCTCCTGACAAAATCATTTTAGAAAGCTCTTCAGTTCTCTGCTCAAAAGTTTCCGTTTTCGCGACTTCCACAGCACCCTCAGACATCATATCATCTACTTGATCATCTGCTTTGCCGCTAGGAATGTCGAAGAGGTCTCTCACATCTTTTATATCTACCATTTATAATCTCCGATTATTCTAAAGAATCAAGATCATCAGAAACGACCATCTTGCTTTCTACGCCATTAGATCTGAGTGTAGCCTTGCTCTCTGCTGCGCCAAGACTAGCCATCGCCATCTTTTCTGTTTTCTTAAAGTCTTGGATCAAAAGCTTATTCCAATTCTCGACTTTCTTATCCCGCTCAGCCTGATCCTTCCACTCGATAGTTTCCTCAACTCCGCAATGGATTCTAAGACTTTCGTAATTCCCTAAGTTGATTACCCTTTCAATCGACTTGACTATCTTAGACGTTCTTACCTGTTCATCAGCCATAATTCTATCTCCTATTATCTTAATTGCCATCAAATATATCGAAAGACTGCACTCCGCGTTTCGCGGCTGCTCTCATATCATCTCGTAAAGATTTGAACTTCTGTAGAATTGCATCTTTGAAAGTTTCTTTCGTCACTTTTCTGCTTTTCTTCTTCATCTCTTTATAAGCCTTCTCGAAAAACCCAGCATCTACAAGACAAGTCACTACGTCTTGATCTACCAGCTTTGTATCAGTTTTCAACGCCAAATCTCTTAGATTCTTGTAAGGTTTATTTTCCGCTATATTCGTAGCAGACTCTGACCCAACACCCTTAACCATGAGACTTGGAGAAATCTCTGTATTCAATACGCCTGATGATACATCTTTTTTCCTCACAATCTTGAAATTCACTTCACATTCGTTTAAATCTTTTTCAAGCAGAAGTATATTGAACTTTTCAGCATCAATAAGGAACTCTTCAATCTTCTCATGCTTCTTTCTCTCGTTCTCAACGTTCAACAACGAGCAGAAGAATTCATCAGGATAATTAGCCTTGAGATAACCGCATATATAAGCTAGAGTTCCATAAGCAGCACTATGAGCCAAGTTGAAACCATAAGATGCGAATGGGATAATAAATCTCTCCCAATAAGTATCAGCAACTTCTTTGGGTATACCCTTTTTGACAAGTGCCTCTATGAATTGGGTCTTAAACTTCTTCATCAAGCTTTCTTTCTTCTTTCCGATAGCCTTAATCATAACATAACCATCAGAAACACTAAAGTCAGCGAGTGAATTGCAGATTTGCATCAATTGCTCTTGGTAAACAAGCAATCCATAAGTGTTTTTAAGATACTTCTCTACATAAGGCTTGATCTTTGGATGGAAATAATCTAATTCTTTTTCCCCGCGTTTTCTCGCGCAATACTCAGGTATAGAAGCCATAGGACCGGGACGGAACAGAGCGATAGCAGCAACGATATCATCAAAGCGGTCAACCCCGATGTCTTTCATAACATGCTGCATAGGCTTTGTTTCGCATTGGAAAACTCCCTTCAAATTACCGCTTCTAAAAAGCTTCAAAGTAGCAGCATCGTCAAATGGAAGATTCCTGATGTTTATATCTATCCCATAATTCTGTTTAATCATCTTAACTGTTTCTTTAACTACAGTCAAAGTGCTAATCGCAAGGATGTCAAACTTAATCAAACCCATTTGCTCAAGCCACTCATATGTATATTGAGTAGCATAGCCCTTATTTGTTCTTCTTAAAGGAGCAATAGACTCAAGAGGCTGATTGCTGATAACAATACCAGCAGCATGGATGCCAGGGGTAGTAAGCAGACCTTCAATGTTCTTAGAATGCTCTAAGACTTCTGGAAACCTATCCATATAGGCATGAAAATGGTCACAATGCTCATAGGCTTGTGATATCTTCTTAATAACGTGATCTTCTCCATCTTTTCCCTTTACCTTCAGTATAGCTCCCATTTGGGGCGGCAGAGAGTTAATAATCTCAGTCACCTTCTGTTCGTTGCGAGAAACATATGCGTCTTTTCCAAGATGCCAAGCGTTAGCTATATCCAGAGCTTTTCCTAGTCTCCTAATGGCGGACTTCATTTTGAGTCCACCATTCGTCCCGATGTTCGCTACGTTATCTACTCCATATTTCTTCTTAAGGTAATCATAAATGTCTTGCCTTCTGAAATAGTCAAAGTCCATATCTATATCAGGAAATCCTGCTCTAGCGAAAGCACGGCGAGATGGGAGAAAAGCTTTAACTTGTGGCTTTAGAGATGTCATTCCGATAGCCCAGGCAGTCCAGCTATTAATCTCGTTTATATCGCCAGTATTCCCTTTATTCTTCTTCCATATATCATAAAAAGATTCAAGGTTGGTTTTGCCGTCAAGAGCATTAGTGACTTCCAAATAGTCAAGCTCTATGGCAATCTTCTCCATGAGTACTTCATCTTTTTTGACCTTGACGTTATCAAGTATCTCTTTTCTTATCGCAACAATATCAGCCATCTATTCTACCTCTATAAACCTAAAAGTCTTATCTTTCAACGTTATATTCTCAGGAGAGATTTTATCTACTATCTTATATACTTTACTTCCAATCTCAGCTATTTCATCTTCCGACAAATGAGGCAACATTTTACTGATAACAGTTTCTAAAGCGAAATTACCTCTAGACAGCATCAGCAAATAATAAATCTTTATCTCATCTTCTTTAGTCATATTATCTCTATAAACCTAAAAGTCTTATCTTTCAAATCATTTCTACTTTCATCTATATATGGAACGCCATGTAATACATCCATTTCTTTAATTTTAACCATAGCTGCATCGTAAGCATAAGCAGAATACGGATCTTGTAGCGTAAAATACTCAAGCCATTCCATAACCTTTTCAGATGATATTATACCACTCTTATACAAAGCAAAAGCTGTATACAATTCGGCTATTTGTTTAGTATCCACATCTTCTCCCTAATCGACATCTATAAACTTGAATTTCTGCTCTATTTTTACGGCGGGTAAAAAATGCTTATCAAGCATCCTATTCACATTTTCTTCAAAAGAGATAACACTTCTAAACTCTTCAAAAATAGCTTTCTGTATCTCTGGTTTTACCTCTCTATCGAAATTCTCCTTGTCAAAATGGCAATCACTTCCATTATTAATCCCGCCGCCATGATAGGTGTACTGCATTATTCTACCACTCATAAACCCACAAGCAAACTCAGCATCAAAAACTTTAGCGACTTCGTATATAGATGGTCTATCTATATAACCTACGAAAAAACAAGAGTTCTCAAGAGCATTATCAAACTTATCATAATCATCTTCAGACAAATGGGATGCCTCTACAGATAACGAGCTAAATGGTTTTCCTGATTTAAGCAATGACTGTGGTATTTCAAACATAGACTTAATCATCTTCTCAGGATAGATTTTCTTGTAATAAGACTTCAGGTATTCTACCTGTTGCTTGGTAAAATTATAAGCAGAGTCTGGGACGCCGCCAGGTTCACTATAGGCACAATATACCTTGCAACCTTTTTCGTTGTACACATAGAATACCTTAATCTTAATCCTAAGTTTATTTAAGCCTTCCATATTATACCTCGATAAACCTGAATGTCTTTTCATTAGAGACAAACATACCTGACAAAATAGTTTCAATCTCTTTCCATTTTTCAGCGGGGAATGGATAAGATTTATACAGCTCCTCAAGAATCCCAATATACAAAATCTTCTTGTTATTTCGGAAATCTTCATAATTCTCTTCTGAGCCGCTAACTGTCTTATACTCAGAGAAATTACCTGACATATCATTATCAGACTGAGAATATACTATATCGCCAGTAATCAGATGTTTCATCGCAAACTGGCAAAAAATCCTTTTCATACCGTTGAAAGACAAATCAACGTCTTTTTTGTCGCGATACTCAGATTTAATATACTCATTAAACATCCGATGACGTTCATCAGTAAGATTCCATAATCTAACAGATACACTATAATGGTGATATCTAGATTTACGGATGTTAGATACCTGCTGATCCATAGCATCTGCATATTCCGCTGGGAATATACTATGCCAGTATTCACTAAGTATATTTTGGTTATGATCCATCTTATTTCCAGAGATGTCAACTTCTTTGTAATTGCTATCAACATCGTAGAAGATAGTCACTACCCTAGTTGTAATTATATTTGCTATCATATTTACACATCCAAAAACTTAAACTTCTTCTCTTTAATAAAGATCTCTTTCGAGAATCTATCATCATCACTATACGCTTTCTCTACAGCCTTAGAATAAGCGTCAATAATATACATTACGATAGGTGCCGGTAGCTTCTCGAGGTTTTCCCTTGTACAAAGCATAGGACACTCATTCTCGCCAGAAATGACATTCCAGCTTACTACATTCTTCTCAATAATCTCCATAATAGCAGTAGAAGCAGGTATATTCTCATCGATAACCTTCCCCCTAAACATAAGCAAATCATAGAAAGAAGGTATCTTCAAAATAATAGTAATGTCATCTACAAATCGCTCAGTAGGTAGTGAACTTACTTCTCCCACGAAGTCAAAATAAAGGCTAATAGAAACATTACCATTATCACCCTCATTCAGAAATGCTACGTCTTTAAACTTTACCTCTATCTGCTCATCCTTAGATGCTCCGACAATGTCTATATTTAAGATCGTTATATCACTATCTTTAGCGAACTTGCTTTTAGTCGCCTTATATACCGCATTGATAAACTCAGTATAGTCTTTCCTACATTCTTCAGGAATGTCTGCGACTGGTATTTTAACTGTCTGCGTTTTACTCATTAGTATCTATCAACTCCCCCAAGGTCATCCTCGACTTCTCTATCTTCATCAATTTCGTCCACTTCAACGGCAGGAACAGCAATAGCTTCAGTCTTCTTAAATCCGAAATCGGTCTCAAGAATAAACGGTTTTTCATCGAAACCCAGGAATCTCTGCCAAAGCAAGCCACCCAACAGAGGGTCCACCCCATAAGTAATCCCAAGGCATCTAGCCAACAAACTACCATATACGCTACCACGACCAGGTCCAGTTTCTATCCCATTCTTATTAGCGTGATCGATGATGTCCCAAACGATAAGGAAATAAGTGGCGAAGTCATATCCGTTATTCTTCCAAGCAATTTCTATGTCATCAATTTCTACTTGAAGCGCCTTCATATGCCTCGGACTCTTATCCCACCCAATCTTCTTAGCCCCTTCCATAGCCAGCTTCGTCATATATGAATGCGGTGTATAACCTTCTGGTACTTCAAACCTCGGCAATCTCATCCCGCTAAACAGGTTCTTCTCTATATCCTTATTGTCAACCATTTCAGCGATTGAAACAGTATTCAAAAGAGATTGAGGGACATCTTTGAACATCTTATACATCTCTGCCGCGCTCTTGAAGTAAAACTCTGGATATGGGAACTTGTACCTATTCTCACTCTTCAAGCATTTCTGGCTAGACATACAGACTAATACTTCATGGCTTAACGCTTGATCTCTCCTGAGATAGTGAGTATCGTTAGTGCAAATTACAGGTATATCAAGATCCTTCCCTATCTTAAGGATATCAGGAATAATTTCCATCTCAAGTCGAATACCATGATACATCATTTCGAGGAAGAATCTATTCCCATATATCTCTTTGAATACGCCAGCGGCTTTTTTAGCCTGATCGTATTTGCCCCACATCAAATTACTATTGACAAGACCTTTTAGACAGGCAGTTGAACAAATGACACCTTCTGAGAACTTGGCTAACTGATCAAAATCGACTCTTGGATCGTAGTAATAACCTTCTGTCCAGCTTCGGTGAGAAAGAGTAGAAAGATTCTGGTATCCTTTGTAATTTTGCGCGATAAGAATAAGATGATGATTGCCTCCACGTTCTTTTGGCTGTTCCATCTTACAAGACGCTTTATGGTCTTTAGACATATAGATTTCAGTACCGATCAAAGGCTTGATAGGCATGAGAGGCTTACCATCTTTGTCTTTAGACATATTACATTCAGCCATAAACGCCATTGCGCCAGCCATTGTACCATGATCTGTTATCGCAAGAGCTGGCATCCCCATTTTACGAGCGGCATCGACAATCTCTGGTACTTTATTAAGGCAGTCGAAGCTAGAAAACTCCGTATGAACATGTGTGTGAACAAAATCTATCCTTTTAACTGCCGCTTGTTTTTCAACCATTCAGCAAACTCCTCTTCGTCATAATTATCATTCTTGCTTATATTCTCACTAGCTTCCATAGGCTGCAAGTTTTCTAAGCAATTTATCAACTTTAAATCTCTTATACCATGCTCTATAAAAGCAGCTATTGGAAAAATATGATCCAAATGCCAACTACCATTTTTCACTTTATTCCAACTAGGGTGGTTTTTAACATGATCTCTTAACTCTGTATGCGTATATCCTAATAAATCTTTTGTATGTCCTTCTTTTTCTTTACCAGTACTTTTAAGAGAATGCTTTAGTATCTTATAGCATTTTTGGCGGAAAATAAAATCCTCAAAATGCTGCTCTCTATCTACCTTCCATTCATAATGGTTTTCACCAGATCTGCTTTCAGTAGAACACCCATAACACACATATCTCTTTTTAGTCTTAAACAAATTGAAAATCCGTTCAAATACTTTACCACATCTACACATCATTTTCATTTTTGTATTTTGATTTTCATAATAGTCTTGCGCCAGAAAACACCCTTTTGATTCAATATACTTCTTCACATCTTCATAAGAGTCTTTCTGGGAATCTGCCATTTTTACAGTTCCGCATTTCCTACATCTATGACCTCTTCTAAAGCTATCATATATTATACTTGCTCTATTCCCACAAGAACATTCATATTCCAAATGGGTTCTTGCGTTCTTATACTCAGTAGACAGCAATTTACATCCGTTTTCTTCAAATACTTTCTTAATGCTTTCGTAATCAAATCTTTGGGGATGATTTTTTTGATAATCCTCTCTTGTCTGGTACTTCTTGCCCATTTTTACACTCTCCGTTCCATTTTATAATGAGTTCTCTAATAACACCAGAGGCGCTCTTATATTGGGCAGAACAATTACCGACAAACTCCTCCCAAAGTGAATCGTATACGCTTATCATTACTTTCTTACTTTTGCCTTTCATAATACTAACCTCTTATATACTAATTATAGAAATAGTATATAACTCCTTCTGGAAAGTGAAAATTATTTTTGCATGGCACAAAATCCTTGCTACTTATACTCATCTATTTCTCCGTATTATCTTTATACTTTCTTCTTCCAAAATCAGCACCATCACATTTCCAATTATCAGACCAATAAGGTTTATAAGGATCTGGCATCAATAGTAATCTCACTGGAGATGGTCCCAAAGAAGAATCCCAAGCATCAGCATAACCTATGAAGTCATCCACAAAAACGTCTATCCCTAGTTCTTTCAACAGAATTGCCTTACACATTTCCCCATACTTGGCATAATCAGCACAATAAACGTGATCTTCATTTATAGGTATATTATTATCATTGAGCATCTTCATTACTTCTGTTTTGTCATGCATATCAGTTATAATGAAAAACTCTATTTTACTATTAGGACAGCACTCCATAAACGTTCTGAAGAATTCTGGGTGCTTAGAGATTACACCGCCTATATCAAGTCCAAACTTTATCATATTAGTAATTCATCCAGCAAACTTCTGTCTTCGTTTCTTTCTTCTTCTTTTGTGACGAATGGTTTACGATCTCTTTCTTTTCTACTCTCCATCCTTTCAACTTCTCATTATACAATTCAGATGGGTATCCGCTTATAATTATCTTCTCGTCTTTTAATGAGACAAGGCAATCTAATAGATATGTGTGTTCTCTAACCGTCATTTCATGATAGTAAGCTTCTTTGCTCGTTCTAGTTTCATGGAGATACGGAGGATCGCAGTAAATAAGTAAAGATGTCGGATCTCCAGCGTTAATTACTATGTTTGTATAAGCATCTAGCCAATGTACATAGACATTAGAAAGTCTCTTAGAGATAATAGGAAGTTCTTTCAGGATTGTTTTCCAAGCGTGAACGTCTCCAGGCTCTCCTCCCCTTTCTCTTTTAGACCACGCAAAAGACTTTTTCAATCCTCCTCTGCTCATTCTCCTTAATACAAACTCATTAACAGCTAAATCTATATCGTGGCTAGCTATCCTTTCATGTCTTTTCCTTAATCGTTGTTCTTTCTCTTTTTCCGCCAAAAATGTTTCTTCTGAATAGGTTAAAGCACTCAACCTATCTATAAACTTTTGAGCGTACTCGCTATATTTTAGATGTGTATATACTTGATATGTACCTACATCCAAATCGCCAATTATTTCTATACAAGATGGTTTCTTATTAAGGAATACACTTCCTCCGCCGATAAATGGCTCTATGTAAGTTAATTTCTCATAGCCTTCTGGAAAGAGAGAGATGATCCACTGAGCTAAGTAATTTTTACCCCCGTGGGTCTTCAATGGCGATCTTATCTTCCGCGCTTTTCGTATTATCTGCTGCATCTTTATTCTCCGTCATACATGGTATATCCATCAAATCAAAGCGAGTCATATCTTTCTTATTTGCTATTATATTCTTCTTCTCTGTCACCATTTCGACAGTCAATATATTTTCAAATGGAATGTTATTAGCAGAGAATTGACCACCTTGCTGGAAAATCTTGATAGAAACTCTGTCATCAAATACTTCTTTAATTCGGCATTTCTCATGTCTTTTAACATAGTCATTAGATGGATCTCTGTACTCTACCATAACATCTACACTACCTTTCGCAATAGACGAAAGTATCTGCTTGATGTCTTCTGGAAGTGAGACTTCCCTGTCTACGACAGTTGTGACAATAATTTGTTTACGCTTTATTCTCATTAGAAGTGTTTTCCTGGGTCATATTTTTCACGATGACCATCACGGTACTTGACAAACTTCGGGCGGCACTTCTTGACATAGCCGGGGTCTAATTCAAATACCTCTCTTTCCTTCTCAGCTCGACCACAATAGCCTAAGTCTGTAGGAACGACTATCCGGGGGCATTTAACGCCATCAGGCGCTATAAACGGTTTGTGACGGTTTTTGATAGGTCTTAAATCTTCAAAGACTTCTTTTGTGACAGGATGCTCATACTGATAAACTGGCATATTATACTTCCTATTATAAATCTATAAACTTATGTTCTTTTTCCTTTGCTTCCCCATTGTCTTTTTTGTCTGGCAAATCTGGAGGAGGATCTGGTAATATATCTACTCTGTCCTTTTCAAAGATTATATCTATCTGTGCCTCCATAGGAGTATGACCATCTAGACTCTCATATGTGTGGTTGCCATTTAAAGAATATACATTAGATGAGCGAGGCGCGTGGGCAGTAATAGAAATGGTTCTTGCAAAACCTACCCTTATGTTAGGACGCTCCCCCATCAAATTCTGCTGTAGTCAGTTCACCATTCTTATCTATATAGAAAACGAGATGGTTTCCTAATACTCTAGCTACATATACTGTCATTGCTCTTGTTGTCATTTGACATTACAGAAGATCCATCATCCCTATTCTTTTCCCTTCTTTCTTCTCAACAACTTGAGTTTGAGCAGGTTTTACGTCAGAATAGATACTTATGATCTCTCTCCCCATTTCCATTGCCTTTTCTTTCGCCATCTTAAACAGATCTTTCTCCACCTTCTTCATAATCTTTTTCTGAGTCTCTTGCGAAGATGACTTAAAGTCCTCAACATCATACCCATTCTCAGAAAGGACTTTATCGCGTATCTCATGAGAATCAATTGCTCTGATCAAATACGGCAGAAAATTAAACTCTATGATATACTCATCTGTATATCCTTTTGACTTCAAATACCCATAAGAATTGCCATAAGCGAATTCTTCTTCCACATAAGTGCTATTCGTTCTTTTTTCCATAGCATCAGAAACATAATGCAGAAGTTCATGCGCGATAACTTCATCTTGCGTCAGTTTCGCCTTGATAGAACTCCAAATTGTCTCTTTCCAAGATGTCTTAAAATCCATCTCATCTGGAATAACAACAACCTTTTCGAGAATGTTGAAAAACCCACCAATACCTTTGTAGCCAAGCCTATCCAGAAACTTACGAGAAGCGCGATAGACAATTACATCTTTCACGTTGGCTTGAGGGAAAAGACTATCGACATAATCATAAGCGGCTTTACTATCAGCGTAATGTATTTCTTTTGTTTTGTCGTGCGCCTTGATTTTGGTGATGTGCTCTTTCGACAGATTAGAAGCCTGCTGGAACTGAAGCCTAGCTTGCTCTCTCATCTTCATTACATCTGAAACTGTAATTCTTCTTCGTGGTATATTCATTTATTTGGTAAATCCTTCACAATCTACGACGATACACGGTTCTCCACCCCTCACAATGAGTCTCCATTTCTTTTCTACTCCCATCATGCTAACCTTTTGAAACTCCACTGGATTAGAACAATCGGTACATTTGCATAAATTGCATAAAGGTTCCAAAATGCCAAATCCAGTGACAAGTGTTCTTGACAAACTCATTGCCCTGCAATTATAATCCATTCTTATTCGTCCTTACTGCTCACTGGTGCTATTTTCTTTCTCTCAACCCCTGCCGCATTCTTCTTCGCATTCATTCGCTGTGAAAGCATTTTATTTGCTTTTGCTTTTAGCTCTGGCGGAGTATCAGGGACTTCTCCCAGATTTATCCTAAGTGATGGTTGCCTGTTAGAAACGCCATCTCTTCTTTTTGCGCCTCCAGTGGGAGAAGGATGTGTATTTTGCGCATTTTGTGCAGTAGTTTCAGCAAAGATATCATCTATTCCCACAGATTCATCTGTTTCTGTAATTTCAATCGTAGAGAAGGACTGGAGAGGTTCGCCGGATCCTGATAGAAAGATCTCTGGAGGAACTTCGCCTTCCCCCACCATCTCCTCCGGTTTACTAACCGATGCAGTCTTCAACAATTTAGGCGCAACAGTGTTTTCGGAAGATACAACTTCGCCACTGGCGGTAATAATCTCAGGAATTGGCAATCCGCCAGGCAATACAACCCTTTGCTCAACAAATGTCTCTACTGGCTGACCATAAGATATATTGTTTATCAGCAATCTCTCTGTACGAAGGAAATCAACTGCTTCGGCAATCATCTTTGCTGGCAGAGAAACTGCTCCATCCTTATCCGTTAAAGTAAGAGTCTCACCAAACTGTTCGGTATGATGATATTTGATGTTCCAATTAGAACCAATCGGTTTGCCATCTTGGTCCTGATCTTGCCAATCAAAATCTACACTTCGTTTCGCACCTTGACTATTTATGCCCATTATTCTCTCCGTTCTGTATATACTTGGCAATCTTTTCTCTTATCATTCTGAGAACTTCTTGCCTAAGTATTTCATGCTTTTCTTTTCTCTCTTTCAGCCAATAAGGATCTTCAACTTCTATTGGATTGCCACAAGATACACAAGTCTTACCATAAAAAGTAGCACTATTGTTTGTATTTACAATCCTTCCACAATGTTTACACTCTATGTCACTCATCTATCTCTGGATCATCCTCCACATCTTGCTTATTACGCTCTCCATATTTATTATCGAGAAATAATGAGTTTATAATTGATGTTTCCCAGAAATATTTCCAAAATCCAATATCTATCCTAACCAAATCTGGCAAAGGTTCTGGTATCTGCCAACCACTTTTCTGCGACCAAACAGACAAACATGATATATCAGGATTGTAGAAAACATCTCCAATACTAGGCTCATAATCTGTTATGATTATCTTGCCATCGTGATGTAAATCTAATTCAAAATTAGAACACCCAGTAGTAGGATTAGTTATAGTCATAGTGGTACAAAGACACCAGTTAGGATGCTCCTTGTCCATAACATCCTTTATATCACTATACTTCCCCTCAAACTCAATAAGAGTCAAATCAGAGAATGATACATCAAATTCATCATTATCCTGAGTGTCCATTATCCTTTTATCCTTTGGTATACTTCCATAGTCTTGATATCATCAAGTACCTCTCTCTGTTTCTTTTGATCGAATCTCCACACCCGATACATAAATGGAGTTAAAGAAATACCGTCGTTTTCCTTCACGTTCTCAGACGTAATAAAATCATATATCTCACACAAAGTCTTGATATCGTTTTCCCATATAGTACGATCTATCATCTCATATAGCTTATCTAAAAACTCTATCTCTTCTGTATCATACTCTGTATCTTCAAGATGCTGGTTGCCCATTATCGCCAAAGCCAAAGCTATCTTTCCTGGGAGAGAAATCATATCTTCTCTCTGCTTATTATCTTCTTCCCCCAATTGTGCTACAGCATAAGCAAGCTCATCTTCATAATTCAGATCTATACCATCACTTAATTGGCGTAAAGATTCAAGCCTTGACGGTAATTCCTTCATAAGCTTGTTCAATTCTATTATATCGCCTGTTTTCTTGCATCCCCAGCAATAGAAGCTCTGATAAGTCCCCGTCTTGTAAACGAAGAAAGACGGCGCTTTGTCTTTATGGTCTGGCAATGGGCAAAGATATGCTTCCTTATCACCATAATCTCTACAAGACTGATACCCGGCGACTGCCAAATAATCCGTTATTGTCTTTGACATACGGATTTGATGGACTTTGCATGTACTGAATTCTCTTCCCATATTAACTCAACATGGCATCCATATCTGGATCATTCGTATCTGACTGCTCTCCTCCAAGAGAGACAGAACCTATAGAATCCTCAACAGATATTTCTTCCTCTAAATCAGTCTGTGTTTCATTGACCATAGCCACAATTTCTTCTTTATCAGACGATGACCAATTTCTCTCTTTCGACTTAATCAAACTATATTCTGGAGTCCAATCTAATACTGCTCTAGGAGTCCCGTTCGGGAATACCTTTGCTCCCATTCTTGTCTTTATACAATAGAAGTTCAATTGATTAGGGTTTGATTCATCCGGCATTTGTGCATAAATGTTAGAAGCATCAGCAGACAGTTCATGGCTACCTCTAAGATCTTCTGAATAGAAAGAAGTTTTACTTACTCCCATCTTCCTGATTCTCTTAAGTGCCTCTCTACCTATTTGTGCGGCAGAGATAACGTGGAAACCTTCTTTTGTGGAAGCGCCAGGCATCCCCATCGCTTTCATATCTTTTAACATATCACCTATCTGCAAATCATTACGTTCGGTCTGAGAACCCTTTTCTGGAACAAGACCAGCGACATAGTCAACAATAATAAGCTTAGGCTGAAAAATCTCGACATGCTTTTCAATTTGCCTTCTGATAATAGAAACAGGTATTCGATTAGAGACATCAAGCCAATACCATTGTCCTCCCTCCTTGTTCTCCCAGAAATTGCTAAACTCAGTGATTTTCTTTTTTTGCTCTTCATTCAATAATCGCGGACAAGAAAACAATCTTGAATTGATAGATGTTTCCCTTGCAAACATCTTGTGCATTACAAGTTTTTTCGCCATTTCGAGGGGAACAAACAAAACATTTTGGTTAGAATGAAGCCAAACATTCATTCCTACATTTTGCATAATTGTGCTTTTCCCACCGCCAACATCACTACAAAACAGTGTTATATCGCCAGGAGTTAAACCAGTATCCATTGTCTCATCTATTTCTTTGATACCAGTTAAAAGTCTTGGGTCATCTTCTCTTAAAGAATCTGCCATAACTTCGCTTGTATACGTTTTCACATAATCTCTTGCGTTTATATATGCAGATGTTGTATCAGAAGTGTTGTCGCTGACAAGATCCCCTATACGATTGTACAACTTCTTTAATGAATAAAGTGAATCTTTCTCTTTGGAGTTCTTAACGAATTCCTCTATGGATACTCTCGCATTATCCATAAGATATGAAGACATGATTTTCTCTTTCAAAGTAGGAAAATCATCTTTAGACGCTCTGGAGACAGCAGCCATAAATCGAGTAAAAAATATCTCCTGATTACTAATCTCTACCTTGTTCTTTCCCTTCTTTCTAAGAAACTCGATATAAGATGCCTTAGTCAAAAGAACATTGTTAGAAAAGGAATAGCGAATGGCTTCCAGAATGGGGATGTGACATTCTTCAAAACATTCTACTTCGAGTGGACTTCTAATCCAGTCATCAACTAAATCTTTGTATCTTAGCAAAAGCGCAATAAAGCTTTGCTCCGTTTTTACACGTTCTCCGTGGTCCATATAATTTACACCTATTATGAAAGATTGATTTTAAGCGTTTTCTTATTCGTAAGTATCTGCTGTATAGAAACTCCAAACTTATCCGAAAGTATTTCTGTCATAGACGGATCAAATCTAAACACAAGTATCGTAGGCAACCTGTCTTTTAGCCTATCAGAGAAAAACGGTTCTATCAAAGAAGCATAGTACAACTGCCTTTTCTCAGATAACTTCTCTTGATCTATATCATCTACGACAAGCCAATCACAAGTCCTGAGAATCGAATCTATTTTACTATCTTCGTCACTATCATGCCTTAGAAGCTGGCACAAACCGCTATATGAAATCCAATCATAGCTCTCACAAAGATACTTCGGGTTTATTCTTCTCTTTATTGCCTCTTTCATAATCAGAGAAGCACATAAGGTTTTACCAGAAGGACCATTAGTGCTGCCTGAAAATATAGCGACATTATGACCTTCTTCTCTTCGATACGAAACACAAGACTTCTTTTCGATGTCTTTCGGGTCCATCTTTTGAAGATCGTCAAGAGACAAATCTTTCCAGCAATACTCTACTATCTTCTTTTTCGCTTCAATAGCTACACTTGGCTTGATTAGGTTCACTCCGTCATTCTTACCATTGAAGCTATTTATATCGTACTGGTAATAAGGAAACGGGATTACGCTACGCTGATACGCTAGAACCTCTGCCGCCGTTTGTACTTTGGCAAGCAGCCCCTCCGGGCAAGCATCAACGTTCGTAATCCCGTTTCTTTTCAACAACAGCTTTACTATCTTATTCTTAATCTGCGTGATATTTTTCATGTATAATTTTCACTCTAGACTACTTACTCAAATCGATGTTTGCTCCTTTCTTAGCGGCAAGCTTCTCTGGTGTCTTTTCCTCTGCTTCTTCTTCTTGAGTATTCGCCATCTTGCAACGTTCCTTTGCCCATTCTTTCAATTCGGCAAATTCTTCCTGCCTCATCTCCGCAATAGGTCGGAAAGTAGTCATGATGTTCAACATATCTTCGGTCTTAATCACTCTGCATTTCTCAGACAAACCAAGATACAGAGCTTCTTTAATGACCTTTTCGATCTCATTTCCTGTGTACTTATCGGACATCATCGCAAGAGTCTCGACATCAAACTTGGCAGGCTCTCTCTTATACCTTCTGAGCAGCACTTCCCAGATCTGTACTCTTTCCGATCTTGTAGGAAGATCGACAAAGAATACTTCATCAAACCTTCTCATGAACTCAGATGCCATCTGCTTGTGATCGTTCGCTGTTGCGATAACGAAAACAGGCTCGGTTTTTTCCTGCATCCAAGTCAAGAACGTGCTAACAACGCGGCTCGTAGTTCCACCATCTGTAGAACCGCTAGACTTCAAGCCAGAAACGCCCTTCTCGACTTCGTCCAACCAGAGAATACAAGGCGCAACCGCAGCGGCAGTCTTCAAAGCTAGTCTTGCCGCCCTCTCCGATTCACCCACAAAGGAATTGAACAGCCTTCCAAAGTCAAGGCGAAGCAGAGGCATTTCATACAAAGAAGCAATCGCTTTTGCGCTCAAGCTTTTTCCGCAACCTGGGAATCCAAGCAGAAGGACTCCGTTCGGAGGAGTAATCAAACCGTATTCTCTCGCCTTCGTGCTGAATGCCAGCTTTCTACGCTCAAACCACTTGATCATATTCTGCAATCCGCCAACATCCTTCATAGATACAGACGGGGTGCAGTATTCAAGGATCTCTTTTCGGGCGATAATTTGTCTCTTAGCGCCGGTAATACTCTTGATATCGAAACCGTGATGCTGAACGATTGACTTGGCAAACGCACTTGTCGCCTCATCCAAAGTCAATCCCTGTGCAGCTTGGATCAGCTCGTCCTCGCGCGATTTTGTATCTTTCGCGAGGTCTTTTCCCATAGGTTTGAGGCGATCTTGAACTGCACCGACAAGTGCGTTAATCGACTTCCCGATCTCAGTACGATTCGGGAATGGAAAATCAAGAGTATGGAAAAGGTTTTCGATTGTAGGAGTAAACTCAAGATAAGGCGCTACAATAATGATTGTAGTCATCGACTCAATCGAACAGAACCTTTTCAAAAGGCGCTCTACAGACGGAAGCGCGTCTTTCAAGAAACGATGGTAGTCAAGAAGCAAATAGACATTACCAGCGATTCCGTTCGTCTTAAAGACCTTTTCGTTCTGCTCATCTGTCTCTGCCGCTTCGATGATCTTTTGGAGGATGACTTCGTTATCCTTGATATCATCTGTTGCAGCTTTCGCTTTCTTCTCATTGCGGAGATCAAGCAAACCACGATTGCAGTCCCACATCTTGATATCATATCCCTTGGCGGCGGAAAGATGCTTGAAGTACGTCAGCAATCTCTTTTCCTCGTTGCAAGTGACATAGATCAGTGGAGAACGAATGCGGAGCAGAGCAATAAGCTCGTCCGTAAACTCTTTGGTTGCCATACCGGCAAGAACTTCATCATGTGCTTCTACTGTCGAAACTTCCTCAGTCGCCATCGCTTCTTCTCCTTATTTGGGATGCAGGGTCACGGACACAGTATCAATGCTGATATTGGGCTTAGGATCCCAAGTAGCAATTTCTTCAAACGCCTTCAACACATCAAACAACCTCTGTACTGCTCTTTCTTTCGGCTGATATTTCTCTCTGCCAGCAAGCTTCAAGCAATACCTAACTTTTTGTTTCTTGCCAAGAAATTCTTCTACCTTCTTATTCTTTACGCCTATATCATGATCTGCACAATTCATCCCAATCCACATCTCTTTCAAAACTGCTTTCTGGGATACATTGCCCTTTTTCTTCTTATCCTCGCGGTATTTGATCTTACCAAAATCACCTAACTTGCAAATAGCATGCTTCCCGTCTCTCGGAGGAGAAACCTGAATCAAATCCATTTCTGTCTCTCTAGCTATTTGCAAAGCAAGTTCTTTTGTCATATCGCCCTGCTTAGTTCCGTCTTCCAGAATAAGCGTGACAATATGAGATTGTATACGATCATTAATAATTGCTTTATCAAAACCCATTAAAAACTCCACCTTGTAGATGTATCGTCAAACGACAAGACAACTTTCCTCTCAACACTATTTGGACTACTCTCTTTTAATCTATCCCTGATTATATCGTATGATTTAACCACAAATCTGGAAGGATAAGGATTCAATCTTTCCGTATTCTCAAATGCTTTCTCCATTTCAGGCTTTTTATTATACCTTGCCATGAAAATCACAATCTTGTCTAAAACGGTTTTCATCTGAATATGCTGGTCTATAATCAGCCAATTCATCGACCCTATAAAACCATACTCTATAAATAGATTATCATAACCTAGCGAAAACGCTTCTTTCAAAGCCTTACCAGTGATTTGTTCTACTTCCTGCCCGATTTCAGGGGAATCAAGTGATTCGTCCTTGCCGTGCAAATAATTCGTTATTCTGTCCTTATAATCATAACTCTCAACGAAATCACTCAGAATTTCTTTTCTTCTCAACCAAGCGATACGGAATGTACCGCCGTTTTGTGCTAAAAGGTACTTCATCCACTTTGTCACAATAAAATCTATATAATCACGCAATACCACGTTATCACAAAAGCCAAGAGTTTGCAGAATACAATCGTGTATCTCGTTTACACGGGTGACAATGGCGATTACATTACAGTGAAAATTAGGATCGCATTTTTCGCGGTATCTCTCCATAAAATGCAATGCGAAATCCTTGCTAGTCCAGTCACCTATCTCTTCTCTGATCTCATGAAGCTTTGGTTTGCCTCTTATATCTTTGAAATCTATCTTTTTCGCGCATTGATCTCCATTACTGACGATCTCAAGCTCTTTGATATGTTTAACACGTTTTTTCTTCGGCTGCTGATTTTCTTTAATGACAGACTCTACGGTACTTTCCACTAGTTCTCTTATGGAAGATTCCTTTCGCATTTTATTCCTCTTAGCTGGCAACGATTAAATACTCCTTGCCTTTCTTATTGTCTTCATCACGATACTGATATTCATATTCTTTCTCAAGAACATCAATCTTCTTGTCCGCCGCATATTCTTTCATTATACCAGATATCTTGTCAATGCCAGTCCAGCTAGAATTATTATAGCTTACTGCAATCGCTTTAGGTTTCTTACCGAAAGACATCTCAATAAGCTTCCTAAAGTTATTCTCGTATTGATCAGACTTCACAAACGCCTTCTGCATCTTCGTCTTGACAATTTCGCCAAAATCACCAGTGCAAAATCTATACAAGAAATCATACATCGAAAAATAGTCACTTTGCTGATCCCCATAAGGAGGATCAATATAAATTAAGTCTGCACTAAAGCAAGAGTCCATCAACACAGTCAACGCATCATCACATATAGATAAACATTCATTAGATGCAAATGGCTCATTAAAATTATGCCACATCGCATCTTTGAAAGACATTTCTGATCCTCTATTCCTTGCATGCTTTATTCTATGTTTAACCTCTGCTATAATCTGACCATTATTCAATCTCCCCCCGACAAAACAATGATCCATAATATAGAGTTCCATATTAGCCAGAGCTAGCGCCTTCTTAATACTATTGTCTTTAAATAGATAATCGACATTAAACCTGAATCTGTCCAAGATCTCTATTTCTCTTTTGGTAAATCTCTTTTCCCACATACTAGAATAAGAATCTTGCGAGAAAGATGGAACAAACCCACTTTTGTTGTTCAACAAGAAATCCGCATCATTATGATCTATTGATAACGTGTTGTTTTCTACAAAGGCTTTACCAAAAATATGAGATGAATAAAGTAAGTCATTACTAATAACTCTTTTGCCCAATAACTTCATCACGATAGAAAGACAATGACTTCCGGCAAATAAATCTATCACAGAGTTATATTTAATACCTTTTTCATCAAGAGACTTTATAATCCAGAACAGTATCTTTCTTTTATTACCGATATACGGATTTGATATACCTTTTACCCTATTAACAGCAAATAAAAGGTTAGTGTCGAAAGAGCTATGGCTATCGCCATCCTTATCGAAATTGATTTCTTCCTGTATATAAACCTTTTCTACCATTATAAGAATAACCTCTGAATGTCGAACTCTTCTTCTGTTCTATATATTTTTTCGCGTTCTTTACTATGAGAAAGAACGTATTTTGCGTTATCCATAAAGTCTACAGCAATTGCATCTGTCTTGCCAGGATAAGGTCGTAATATTCTTCCTATTCTCTGCAATGCCCTGACCTTAGATTTACCTGACCCCGCCAAAATCAAAGTGTCCAAAACTCTAACATCGATTCCTTGATCGAAAATAGTACTTGCGATAGTTATACTAGCCTCTCTACCTCTCATCTTATCAAGATGTGCTTTTCTTTTCTTTGATGAGCTTCCTCCGTGTAAGAACAAACTACCCGGTATCATCTTCTCAAGCATCTTGCCATGCGATACATGTTTACATAGTATAAGGATTACTCTACCCTTGCTCTCAAAGTTAGTAGACAAATCACAAATGATTTGGTTTCTCACTGGATTGTCAGTTATACTTGCCTTATATATCTTTGGATAGCTTCTTAAACCAGATCCCCTTGTATTCGTGATCGGGACAAGAAGAATCTGAGGCTTAATAAGAAATCCTCTTTTGATAAGATATGATGCAGATATATCAGCAAAGATTTTACCGAAACACGCCTCAATAAGTATATCGTCATCCAGATCTCTAAATGGAGTTGCAGAACATCCAAACTTGTATCTACAAGAAATTGAATAGTCTGATATTATTTGAGCTGTTTCCGCCGCCCAAAACTGGCATTCATCAGCGATCATACCCTTTGACGAGATTATCAGATCTTTAATGTCCTTGTATCGCTCTTGATTATCTTCGTTTTCAGTATCATCCTCTTCGTCAAACTTAACGTATTTCTCACCAAGCGCTCTTACGGCAGTCTGGATAGTCATGACATTGATGTCTTTGATATCACATATGCCATCTCCTATTCTGCCAACCTCTACTGGGACATTATGCAATCTAACAAACTTTGATATTTCGGATCTTGCTTGTTCCATCAAATCTACAGAAGGTACATAAAAAATGAATGGAGAAACGCCAAGCTCTGCTATAATATGAGAACAGATAGATGTCTTACCACCGCCTGTAGCGCATCTTATAATACCCCTTCCCTTATTCTTCGCGCAAGCCTTCTTAACTATATCTTCTTGATAATCTCTGATTTCGTATTCATCAGACATTTTGTAATTAAGAGTTTTTTGAATTGGTTTCCTACGATCTTCAATAGCGTATTCGATACCTCTATTTTCAAACAATGATCTTACTTTACCAAGAAGACCAGATGGAAAATGAGTCCCTTCTCTTTTGACATGACAACGACAATTAGTCCTGTTATAACAGACAGTAGATATTGTCCCATCCCATTCGTAATGAGCATCTGGATTATTAGCAACCCAATTCTCAACCATATATGCGGATGATTGCGGAGTATAACCTATCTCTTTTTTAAGAGCAGCATAGGTTTCCTTATCTAGTTTGCCCTGAATATAAGTGACTGTATTAGTGAAAAGTAATTTTACGTTTTTTGAATCCATTAATTAGATCTATTATATGCAACCACCACAACACCCAAACTCTATATAATCATTGATTATCTCTATAGACTCTTTCTTTAACTCTTCTGGAAAATCAAGAGGCCATTCTTTTATAGACCATTTACCTTTAGTAATCTTTTCTGGTTTATAAGAAGCTGAACCGCCACTGGATAAACTATATTTCGGAAATTCTACCAATTTACCATCTACTTTTAGGACTAACTTCCCACTACAAAGATTTGGATATTCACCATCATATTTAACAAACTCTACTCTTCCCTTACTTTTATTCCTTTTCTTCGACGCTTTCTTTTCTTTTTTTCCCATTGTTCTTCAATGACCTCTTCTGGATTTCTAGGATTTGTAAATAGATTTCCCTCTTGCCCTATTGTATCATATCCAGGGTTAACACTAGGAAACTGATCGTCTCCCTTAGCTTCCGCTTGTTTCTGAAACCCCTTTGTCTTTATTACTTTCATTTTCTATGGCTAGATCTATCTCTAGCTTTCTATACAAATTAACGAGGCAATCATTTACACCTTGTAAGCCTCTGTCTGTTTGTAGTATAAAATTCCTATCAAGAAGATTCCTAGCATTGCTCAGCTTAATCAAAGCATTTTGAACATCTTTCATAATTTCTTCATTTGTCACAGCCATAATTCATCTCCTACCAAACTCTGTCAGAAGACAAAGTCTTTTCTAAAATAGCAACTGTTTTCGGATCCACTTCACCATCTTTTGCTCTAAGCAACATTTCATAACTAGCGCCAGCTCTGCCTTGTTTACTTCTGGCGACTTCAATTTTGTCATAAATCTCTTGCATAAACGGCGCACATCTAAAATGTGTTGACCAATCTGGACCCCTTGAAGGCTCTAAAAGCTTTTCAAGAAGACCCATGTAATACCAGCTCCCCGTTAAAGAATCTGATCCCATTCCCGAAGGATTCGCCTGAGATTGAGACTCTTTTACCATCTTATCATATTCTTCTGCCACTTTCGCGCCAGAAACAAACACATCTGAAAAGTTTTGTACACCAGAATAAGTGTACAAGTATCTCATAAAGTTTTCAGCGTCTTTATCGTCTTTGAAAGCAACCAAAGCAGCATTATTCAATTTATCTTTAATCCCAGACTCAAAAATATCACTTAATGTCTCTTTGGGATTCAAACCATATGCCTTGAGTGCCGATATGAACAAAATCGCTTTTTTACAAGGCTCATCTACTATATCAGTATTCACAAAAACAAATGACTCTTCATTATCTGGGGCAGGAGGATCCGATTCATTATTAAAGTAATTCGTTTCGAAAAATGGAGATTTAAAAGAAACCATCTTAACGTTATCAAGTTTAACCTGATAGACGGGACAGATAATGTCTTTCATTAGTATCCACACAAACGGATCTTGATATAATCTCTGCACCACCGGAGAATCTTCTCCTTTTTCCGCGGAAAGAGATTTCAAATAAGAGAAAACAAACAAAAGTGTCTTTTCCTTTTGATCTTCTGTATCCCAAAGAGGAATACCACATATGTCATTAAACGAATCAAAATAGGTCTTTACAATAAGATAGCTAGTATGAATAATGTTCTTTGGGTTTTTAACAAAGATAACTCCGTTAATACATCCTTCCTTATCCTCGCCTTCTATCGAAAACTCAACTGGCATATCTACGAATGCTGTATGCCTTGCATTGCATGCGTATCTGATTATATTACTAGCTATTATAAAATTACTTATCTTTCTCATTCTTGACCTTTTTGCCAGAATCTATTGCTTTTCCCATCTCAAAATAACTATCAATCTGTGACTGGTCTAATCCGAAGCCTAACATCATATCATTCCAGTTATTACAGTCTTTTATTGTTTTGGAAGCTAAAGCAATTTCATCGTCTGATATTTTACTTTTTGTTCTTTTAGTTATCTTTAAAACTTTAGGTTTCTTAGTACTTTCGCCTTTGCAGGAACAAGAATTAATGTCACATTCTTCCTTGTCCATCACTTTATAAAACATATCACTTACAAAGTCTTTCATAGAGTATTTCTGCACTTCTGTTATAGACCTTTTATCGCATAACAAGCATTGATACTCTATCCAGCATACCTGTGCGCCTCCAAGCTTGGAGCTTTCTTTAATACCTACTCCAGTCACAAACTCTCTATCCATTTTAGCCAAGCAAGATGGGCATCTCAAATCTGTTTCTATTCTGCTTTCCAACCAATCAGGAAGCTCTAACATAAAGAACACCCTCCAAAAAATAACATCTATACATTCAATAAAAGAAACTAGATGTCCTTTATCTTGGCATGTCTAAATCTATGTCATATCTCCAAGTAAGACCCCTTATGTCATGAATACCAAATATCTTCTGCTCCGCCTTCGATCCCTTCGTTAAGTTCTTTAAAGCATATACATCAGGTCCAAGGAAAGAACCATTCGCAATGACTTTACCGTTATTAGTAGACCATTCTCCTGCACTATGGAAATGACCAATGATAGTATAGTCAGGAACCTCTCTAAGCATAGCCATCATTTCATTCTGGCACTTAATAATGCCACCAAATGGAGTTCCACCAGATCCTCTTACGTCATCTCCATGTAAAAGCAAAAACTTGTGATTGCGAATCGTAGGCATTGCCCACCAAGTCTTAGGGATTTCAAACTTTACTCTAGGATTGTCTCTGAATCTCTGTTGTAGATACTCATAACAGATATAATCCCAGTTGATATACTCTTTCTCCTGACCTTTCATAGCGCAATTACCAGTAAAATAAGGATCGCCATCTTCGCTTAATACGGCTATAGCCCCATTATCAACCGTAACACACCACGATTTATCAGCATATGGTTGCTCAGACACATCTCGTTTATAAAACTTAAAGTTTTTATTTTTTCTTATTTGCAGATAATACGATACCTGTCCCGTCCCATCTTTAACATACTTTTTATTATTTCTTTTGTGAAGATTTACGGAACATGGTACATTATGAGAAATAAGCAGCCCAGACAAAGATTCCAGAAATTCTTTGCTTCCCCATACAACATCCATGCCACCAGATCTTGCAAATCCGTCTTTCCCCATCCTCCCTTCTCTATAGCTTCCGTCCCCATCAACTATAGCCTCAAGTAAAATACTTACCTGTCTATCTGACAAAGAATACATCCAAGATGGAATACTATTTTTAATAGGAAGTATTTCTCTTACACGCTTAACCTCTTTATTAGAAGTCTTTAAGTAAAAACCATGCTGTTCTTTTTGAGAGATAATCTGCCTATTCATAATATTAGAAATCTTTCTGTCACTTGTATAATCAGAATACTCTATATTCATTCTCTCAAATAATTTAGTTATTCTCTTTATGACATCCGTCTTAGACTGATAAATAATTATACCATCCCCAACTGGAGTATAATGACCATCTGTTATTATATATCCTATTAATCTAAGCATATCATCAGAAATATTCATATCCCCTTTTCCAGACTCGCAAGAAATAGGAATACTATAAGATGTCGCCTTACTCTCTAAAAGAGCATTGGCTTTTATTTTGCTAAAACCTCCACATTTACCACGAGATCTTACTAAGACATCATGATCTTTTGTACATTTCATATCTAAAGATTTTGTTTTAACATTTATTATAGAAGAGTCATCGCCAAAAATATGCACTTTCAATATAGGCTGAAACTGAAACTTTCCATCTTTAGTTATAGTACCTACCAAATCTCCCTCTTTTATCTCTGTATATCGCTTATATCCTTGTGGAGTTAATATCCTTGTATTACTCGAATTACATCTGCCATGATTACCCATCACCCCATAGAAGTTGATATTCTCAAATAGATTAAGTGCGTAATAAATTATATCTGCGAATGCCTCTACTCCTAAAATAACCTGTTCATGTACGTCTGAGCTTATATATACAGACGACCACGCTCCAGCATTATTCATTCCAGCAACGATATCCCCAAGAGCCATGATATTTAATGTAGGTAATTCGTAGAGATGAGAATGCAAGTCATAAATATCCCCGATAGAGAGCTTGAGATTTTCAGCTCTCTTTTTGAATACATCTATATTATATTCTGACAATCCTCCAGTTTCTTCCATAGTGTGAGTATGACCAATATGAGCATCACTTATAATCAATCCCACATCTTCGGGAGAATGAGTCTTTTTCGCTCTTTTTATGAAAGGCTTAGGAACTTTAGGAATTGCTTGTACCGCAGTAGCGAGACGATCAGCAATAATATCCATTTTTACGCGCGAATTTTCTATTCTCCTGTCGTTTGCTCTTGTGACTTTTTCGAGATGCTCTTTCTTCATGGCATTTCTAATAGTAGACTGATAGCCATAATGCCAGGGTTTATTCTGCCATATTGTGTCTCTATACTTAGTTTTGCAAGATTCTACGGTTCTCCCGAGCTCCATCGCGATAAACTTATACTCAATACCCTCATTTCGCATTGCCCACAAACTTTGTTCCTCATCATCTAACCAAGGACGAGGTTGATACTTAGCGACTACAACAGATTCTTTTTCCATATAATCTCCTATTATTTCACAAACAATTCGTTATACATCGGAATAATTTTCTTCCAATCGTATTCTTTTGATTTACCAATAGCATTGATTTTCATATCATTTCTTAAATCATTATTACTGCTTATATCGACTATGCTATCAGCAAAGTCTTCCCATCCTTCTTCTTGCATCGATATAGTATCGTCTATAAATCTCCCACAATTTTTACCCAGAGAAGGAATATTTCCAACTCCAAAAGATACATACGGCAATCCAGCCGCCATACTCTCCAATATAACGAGAGGAGCGACTTCCTTTATGGAGGGGAATACGAACAAATCTGAACATTTGAACGCTCCTACCACCTCTTCCCTTTCTATATCTTTCAAAAATATTACTCCAAATTTCTTTAAATCCAACTTTGCCTTTTCCTCCAGATACGCAGACATCCTAAAATCAATAGAAGAACATACAACTAATGGAGTGAACCTGACTCTGTCGCCTACATATTCATAAATGTCCGGCAAAATATCATAACCTTTTCCATTAAAGAAATTAGACACAGTTAAAAACATCAATCTATCTTTCGGAATGCTATACTTCTCTCTGATATCTAAATTATTGCTACTGAATTCTTCCATGTCGATCCCGTTAGGGATGACACTTACTGGAATGTTGTTTTCTTTTAGAAACTGATAATCGACATAATTATATGAATGAGTGATATACTTAAATCTATGGGAGAATTTCTTAAACATATTCCTGTAGTATTCATCTGACAAAACTTCATTGAGTCCTACAGTAGCCAAAGTGATAGGTATTTTTATCTTTCCCGGATTTGTGAGTATATCAAACCAATGGACGAATAAATCACTGTATATCAAAATATGATCTGGCGATATATCCTGCATCTGCCTAATGAATGTGCTGAAAAAAGAGCTGCACTGGGAATACTTCACCCCATTATGGGCAAAAGGCTTTTTAGTGGTAATTGAAAGTATCTCACAGGAATAGCCAAAATCTTTTGTAAGACCTTCTGCGACCTGACGGATAACTTCTTCACTTCCTCCCTTATGGGGATAAGCATGATTGCAACATATAACTAATTTCAACCTCTATTCTCCTATTAGTGGAACACTGGTAAATCTACTTGCATCAGAGATTGTACCGTATGACCAAACCACTTAACTCGGAATTTATTATAACTTTCTAGAAATGCGCCATTATTTGTGCCTAATGTTTGGTGAGGCATATGAGTGAGTCTTGCTTTCACATTCCATCCTATTTTGTATCCTTTTTCCAGTGCGCGCCAACAATTTGACGACCAGCAACCCTTATTATTTCTTATTACAAATATCCTATGATTTGGAACAACAATATCATAAGTGAAATCATTATAATCTATTTCTACAGCTGGGTTAAGATAAGATATATTTTTATTATAGGATTGTATTTGCCATATCTTTTTACAAAAATATAATTTGCCGTCTGGAAATATATTGTTTTTAGCAGGAATTTCATATGATGTAGCACTTCTTCCTAATTTGATTATAATTTCTATTAAGTCATCTTTCATTTTCTCAGAATTGGTTGCTATGCTATAACCACTCTTTTTTATACTTCCGTCTCCTTTTATATAGCATTCTAGGAAATCACTCAAAAGATCTGTTGATAAATTCTTTATCTCTGACGGAACAAATTTTTCATGAGATTTTCCTAATTTTTGTAGGTATGAATACAAATTTTTCCCGGCAAACTTTATGCCCATCTTATCGAATCTCGGAGAAAATCCAAGGTTCCTAACAATGCGATATATCTCATTACGTTTATCTTCATTTTTTATTTGACTCACAGAGATATCATAACCACGTCTTTTCACCCTTATTTCCTCTGGATACACACTCCCCTCTGATAAATACCAACCCATAAACTTTACGAAATCAGACGCTTTATATTTGCTATTCCCAATAGATATATAATCTCTCTGTTCACCTTTCCATTTTCCTCCACCTTTTCTTATAAAATATCTTGATTGTCTATGTCTTAGTTTTCTGTTTATATCATCAGCTGTTATAAAATCTATTTCGTCGTATCTACCTTTATCTACTCCTCTCCATTCCTTTCTGTTATACCCTACTAAAAGATTTTGGTCTTTTGTGCAGCATATATCTATTTGTTGTGATTTAAAATGAAGAAGTTTTTCCTCGAATTTTTTTACTAATCTAGTTGGCTTCTGGCACTCTATTTCATTATTATCATTTAGAGTTATAATATTGTCATTAAGGGTAACATCTTTAATATATTTTACTCCATTATCTGTCAATAATTTAGTTTCTTTATCATAGCAGAAATCAGGATCCTCGAAATAAGCAGGAGAAAATAGATTATCAAATCCTTTCAAATCTCTCCACACTTCTTTTTTCATCAACATTCCTCCACATCCAACGTAATGAAATGGCTTTTTAATGCTTTCAATCTTTTGGATGGGATAAAAGGCGCGATTCATCTGCCAGGCCTCGATGCCTATTAAGTCATAATTTCCGCTTTCGAGGGCTGAAAGGTGCTGTACTAACCATCCAGACCACACAATCTGATCATTATCCAGAAAAATCATTAAATCTGATTTACTTTCTTCAGAGGCGCGATTTCTTCCTCGAATTACTCCTAAATTCTCTTCAAGGGAGATGAATTTGCAATTATCATGCGCTTTTTCAAAGTCAGAAAGGTAATTCTTAGCTTCTTTTTCAGACCCATTATCAAGGAGAATAAGATTAAATTGCGCTTTTGGAGTGTTAGTATAGAGAGCTTTTAGGAAGTCTTGGGTGGTGGAAAGGCGTTTATAAGAGAGGACAATTATATCTATCATAAGACTTTCAACCTACAATTGACCGAAGCTTACTGTACATATATAAGTATATCATAATTCCCTTCACTTGAAAAGAATTTTACAAAATTTCTGAAATAGTTGCAGATGAATAAGAGAACATATAGGAAAGTCCGTAAAGACAAGCACTTTCGTCGCCCTTATTATCTATCTTAATTCCTATTCTCATTTTCTCTGGATCTTCGATTTCGATACGGAAGCTATTGGTCTTCCTAGTATTAAAGACAATATACCCCTTTTGAGGGAATAATTTATATTCTAATTGATCTACTAATACATCCGTAGTCGTATTATCGTAAATTTTAACATCACTCGAAGAATCCCACGGACCATAGGAAGTCTTAAAGCAATACCCATCTACGCTAATCAAAGGTTCTAGGGTATCGCTTAAAAGCGTTCCAGAGCGTCTAGGAACAATTATCTTGCCAGATTCGACCTTGGATGCCTTTGACCCGGTGTCGAACACTGGCCAAGTCCCAGCGGGGTCAGAAGAAATTCCCATCTCTACGTCAACGTGTTTTCCCTCGTAATTGTCATTTTCGCAAGAAACGACCACCTGCCTATAAGACTGTGGTATGTCTATCTGCTTCGTAAATATGAATTGGCTGTTTATTCCGTAATATGAAACGTCAAATCCTGTAATAATAGGGTTTCCATCTACAGGGGTAGTTTCTCCATCGATAGTGTTATACTTACTCAACCCACTATATGTTTCCAAATCAAATCGAATATATCTGATTTGTTTCTTATTGGCGTTAAATGTATTGTTGGCGAGAATGCGATTACTCCAAGATGTAAAATCATATCCATCTGTACTGAACGAAACTTTCCAAGAGCCGCTAGTATTATCAAACAAGGTGTAATTGACTTTCACGGTATCCAGATCTATTTCTCGCCCAAAATCATATGTATAGATAGCATGACCGTACCCCAAAGTCCCTTGTGCAAATCCTGCCATAGTTTTAACAATAATATCGTCAATAGCGCCGGTAGCTACTAAACACTGTCCATTAGTTTTCTCCGCAAAATCATTCAAAGAATATGGTCCGATATCTCTGTAAAGCATTGCTGATGGATAATCAGTATAAGAAAGATTAACTATAACAATAGGGTTTACAATACTCGCAGTATTGATTAAAGATTCTTCTTTTGTCTTCTCGTTAGAATTTGACTCATCATCCGTAAATAAGAATGTGGTCTTCAATAAGCCATCATTTTCAATAGCAGATATTTTATCTGAAGCGTAATAAATGGCGTCGTAGGTAGGAGAACCTCCGATAGGATCTGTATTCTCCTCTTCATCTAGTATATCATCGATTTCTTCTTTCTCTACATATCCGTTAGACAAATCGCTTACAAGAGGAAGCCAAGGCGTATCAGAATAGCATTCTATATATGGCAATTCTTTTTGATCAAAGAAATTAGATAGCAAATCAAATCCAGAGATATTACATTCTCCGCGTGAAATAAGCATATTGGAACAAGCAGAAACATGGCAGACTGAATCGAAAGCGGCTGGAGTTTCTGGTGGGTTCTTGGAAATCAAGGCATATGCCCTTCCGAAATAAGTAGGATCAGTAAGGCTCAGGCTTAAAACAATTTTATACCTATCGATTGCAATATCTGCCATCGTTATGTTAGATTCTATCTCATTAAGTATATCATCGAATCTAGGAGATACTTTTATAATAGCACCCTCATCAGAAGTAGTTATAGAGCTGTTATCTGTATACACATTATACTTAGTCATCTTGTCATCAACTACGCCTACAAACTCCTCTTGAACGTCTTTATCTTGCAAATACGCTTTTACGTTAGCAGTAGTCGATACAGATGTTCCATTAGCCTTTTTCAAAACTATATTAGATTGACCGCTATCTCTGCCATTCAAATTCATTATAGATGAGAAATCATCTTCTGCTACCAAGAAGTTTGAAGTTCTTCCGCTATCATTTCCTCCTATCAAAACTATATAGTCCATACCGCTATCAGATATTTTGACGGCACAAGCTCCATCTAAACCTTTGTCAAGATCTATCCCGGTTCCTGCTCCATAAGAGCTCATATAAGAATAAGAGAAAGGAACAGACGTCGCGTCTATTATCTCGAAATCATCTAGAGTTTCGGAAAACTTAGAGTATCCTCCCATAATGTATATCTTAGTTCCATCCTGTACATAAGCAGATTTATATTTTGGTTTTGGAACATTCTGGAAATAATAATCAGCATTTTCAAATGTATTAGCTATTGTATTATATTTATAGGCATCATTAAAATAAAGGATCTCGTTGTCTTCTTTTATCCCGCCGAAAAGGAATATGTCTGTTCCGTTTACATAATGTATGGGAGAAACTTTCTCATACCTAT
>Ga0247841_10002944_pt1 | contig 32623 bp, 28 predicted proteins | sample LaCruzMarch2015__2_FD_192410 | JGI IMG/M metagenome (GOLD analysis project Ga0247841, IMG submission 192410) | Freshwater microbial communities from meromictic Lake La Cruz, Castile-La Mancha, Spain - LaCruzMarch2015_18m | ecosystem: Environmental > Aquatic > Freshwater > Lake | place: Spain...
AGCGGGACTTTGACCATCGTCCTGCACTTCAACCACAGGCTGGGGGAAGAGAGCTTCGTCATCTTCCGCTGGGATGGGGCGAAGTGGGTGGAGATCCCCGGGACGCTGAACCTGGAGGACCATACCTTCACCTTCTCCATCGACACTGCCCTCCTCCTCGGCACTCCCTTTGCCTTGGCAGGAGACCCAGCCGCGATGCCCGGGATGAGCCCCTGGGCGCTGGCTCTTCTCTCCCTGGCCCTTCTGGGGATGGGCAGCTGGTGGTTCATACGGAGGAGAGGGGTAGCCTGAAGAGCGACGCTTCGCCTGAAGGACCGCTGCAATGCCGTTCTTCGCACACATGAACCATCTACAGGGTGTCCCTTAGGGACACCCTGTTGTTTTATTGCTGTCCTGAGCACTTTTTTTGTCATCCTGAGGCGTAGCCGAAGGATCTCGCTTTTCGTCTTGGCTTTTTCCTCAAAGCCAGACCCTTCGTCGATACCCTCCTCGCTGGATATCGGTGACGTCCGCCTTCCAGTGATAGAATAAGGGCGATGGTTAAGAAGAGAGACAGAGTCTCAGGGAGATCCGCTGTTCCTTCCCGGGATCCTCGCCCCCCCCCAAGACCAAATCGAGCTCTCATCCCGAAGGGATGAGAAAGGGAGAACAACAGTGAGAGGGTTCCGGTTTATCTTGGGTAGGCGAGCGCTGATCGTCTTCCTGGCTCTGTTGGTAGCGACGGGGGCGTTCATCGGGGCGCCGGCGGTCGCCCGAACCCTGGCGGGCAGTTCACCGCCCGGCAGCCAGGAAGTTACCGCGGCTTCGACCGATTCGGCTTCGACAGAAGGGCTGCCGGCAGCAGCCGGCGAGGAGGGGGCGCTCCTCGAGCCTTCCGGTCACTCGCCGATCCTGCAAGGGGAGCCCGGCACATGGACTGTAACCAATTTCCCCAGCAGTACGCCCTCCGCCCCGACCGCGCGTAACGAGCACGCCATGGCCGCCCTCCCTGGGGGGGATGTGCTCCTTTTCGGGGGATATCCCAGCGGTGGAAATATTGGTGACACCTGGCTATTTAACACTGCCGGCAGCGCATGGACCCAACCTACCATCACCACCTCCACACCAACCAAGCGCGATAGCCACGCCATGGCCGCCACTCCGTCGGGGGCGCTGCTCTTCGGGGGGAAGGGAGTCTCCAACCTTGCCGACACCTGGTTGTTTAACAACGCCGCCAACAGTTGGACTCTTGTGCCAACCGCTCTCTCTTCCTCTACCCCGACCGCGCGCCAGGGACACGCCATGGCCGCCACTCCCTCGGGGATACTCCTCTTCGGGGGATATACCGGCAGCGTCCCCCTCGGTGACACCTGGCTCTTCAACACCACCAGCGGCACCTGTAGCCCAATCACCATCACCGGCGCCGTCCCACCCGCGCGCTACGACCATGCCATGGCCTACGACGCCTCCTCCGGCAAGGTGGTCCTCTTCGGGGGTAATAACGGCAGCACGTACTACAACGATACCTGGCTCTTTTCTTATGACATCATTACAGGAAACGGAATCTGGACCGAAACGAATACTCCCATAGATCCCACCACCACCCCGACCAAGCGCTCCAGCCACGCCATGGCTGCCACCCCCTCGGGGGTGCTCCTCTTCGGGGGAAATAATGGCGGCGGCGAAACCTGGCTCTTCGACACCGGGACCGGCGCCTGGACCAAGGTAGATATTTCTTACGCCCCATCTGCGCGCAACGGCCACGCCATGGCTGCCACACCTTCGGGGGCGCTCCTCTTCGGGGGAACGACAAGCGGGGCACCATCCGGCAGACTCGGCGACACATGGGTTTTCAATGAATCCAATTGGAGCTGGTCTCAGGTAGTTGCATCTCCCGCCGCGCGCCAAAACACCGCCATGGCTGCCACACCTTCCACCGCCACCCCCTCGGTGGCGCTCCTCTTCGGGGGAAATAACGACGAAGTCGCGTTCCATCCCCATTACTTCGCCGACACCTGGCTTTTCAACACCGGGACTAACACCTGGACCCAAGTCACCATCACCGGCACTCCTGTCCGCGCCGATAACCCACCCGCGCGCGGCTACCACGCCATGGCCGCCACCCCCGAGGGTGATGTGCTCCTCTTCGGGGGAACGACAAACGGCTTAGCCGCCGGGGCACTCGCCGACACCTGGCTCTTCGCGTACGACGGTACAGGGACCGGGACCTGGACCCAACTTTTGCCCACCGCCACCCCGACCAAGCGTTACGGTCATGCCATGGCCGCTACCCCCTCGGGGGTGCTCCTCTTCGGGGGAACGACAAACGGTTCAGGCAGCGGCGCACTCGCCGACACCTGGCTCTTTACCTACGACGGCACCGGGACCGGAACCTGGACCCAACTTTTGCCCACCGCCACCCCGACCAAGCGTTACGGCCATGCCATGGCCGCCACCCCCTCGGGGGTGCTCCTCTTCGGGGGATATGACGGCGCCAGCTACTACAACGACACCTTGCTCTTCACCTACGATGGAACAGGGACCGGAACCTGGACCCAAATATTGCCCACCAACACCCCAACCAAGCGCTACTTTCATGCCATGGCTGCCACCTCCTTGGGGGATGTGCTCCTTTTCGGGGGATACAACAACGTCAGCCCCAACTACCTCGGTGACACATGGCTCTTCAACTCCACCAACACAACTTGGAGCAATATCGACTTCACTGACACATCCACCCCAGTTGCGCGCTACTACCACGCCATGGCTGCCACCCCCTCGGGGGCGCTCCTCTTCGGGGGATATAACGGCAGCGTCCGCCTCGGTGACACCTGGCTCTTCAGCCAGGAAGAACCGCCCCCTACCTCCACTATTACCGTCACTTCTCCCACTTCCGGCGCCACATGGACGGTAGGAGAGAATGCTACCATCACCTGGACCTCCACCGATGTCACCGGAACCTGCACGGTGGACCTCTCCCGCGATGGCGGAAGCTCCTGGACGCAGACGCTGACGACTAACACCGCCACCCAGGGCACATTCACCTGGACGACGGTCACCGGAACGGTCAGCAACAATTGCAAGGTGCGCGTCGCCTCCAGCGATGGAACCGTCGGCATGTCGGGCGCCTTTACCATCACCCATGCCGCTACGCCCACATTGGTCTCGCTTTCCCCCGCCACCGCCACCATCCAGGCTGGCGCCTTCCAGAGCTACACTTTGATCGCCCAAGACACCGAGACCAACACCTGGGATGTGACCCCTTCCGGCGCCTATTCGATGGATCCTGACGCCGGCGGCAGCTGGGCCGACAACACCTACACCGCTTCCAAAGCCGGCACTTGGACCGTCAGCGCCACCTATAGCCAAGACTCCACCAACTACTCTGCCACCGCCTCCCTGCACGTCACCCCGGATGGCTTCGGCTCGATCACTGTTTCTCCCACCGACTCCACCATCGCCGCTGGAGCTCCCCAGGCCTACCTGGTCAACGCCTTCGATATCTACGGCAACCCGATGGGCGACGTCAGCGCCACTGCCACCTTCACCACAGACCCCATCGCCGGCGTGACCATAGCCGGCAATACAGTCACCGCCACCCAGGTAGGCAACTATGTCGTCACCGCCCACTACAACAGCCAGACCGCCACCGCCATGTTGGAAGTCACCCCCGCTGCTTTGCACCACTTTACTTTCGCTATCATCGACAATCAAGTGGCCGGGGTAGGCTTCACCACGACTCTCACTGCCTACGACACCTTGGGCAACGTCAAAATTGATTATACTGGCACTCCCAACCTTTCCGGCTTCGACGGAACCATCTCCCCCGCCACCGCTACCTTCCTTGCCGGCGTCTCCAACCCCACCCTGACCATCACCAAGGCGATGACCGGCACCCTCACTCTCAGCGATGGCTTGATCTCCAATGGCAGCAACACCTTCACCGTCACCCATGCCGCCTCGGTAGATCACCTCTCCCTTTCCCCTGCCAGCGCCACCATCGTCGCGGGAACAACGCAAACCTATACGACGACCGCTTACGATATCTATGCTAACCCCTGGGATGTGACTTCCATTGGAAGCTACGCCATCAGCCTTGGGGCAGGCGGCAGTTGGAGCGCCTACACCTACACCGCCTCCTATGCCGGCGTCTGGACGGTGACTGCCAGTTTTAGCGGGAAGAACGCTACCGCTACCCTGGAGGTAACCCATGGCACAGCCGACTCCCTCTCTCTTATGCCTTCGACTACTACTATCGTTGCCGGTTCCTCGCAGCAGTACACCCTGATTGCTGCCGATACGCAGACCAACACCTGGGATGTCACCTCCGCCGGGATCTACGCCATCGTTGAACCCGCCGCCGGCGGCAGCTGGAGCGCCAACACCTATACCGCCTCCTATGCCGGCGTCTGGACGGTCAGCGCAACATACGATACCAAGAACGCCACCGCTTTGATGGAAGTTACCCCTGCTGCGTTGCACCACTTCACTTTCGCCGCTATCGGTGGTCAAGTCGCTGGGGTGGGCTTCACCACAACCCTCACCGCCTACGACTCCTTCAACAATGTGCAGACCGGCTACGCTGGCAGCCCCGCCCTCTCCGGCTTCGACGGGACTCTCTACCCCGCCACCGCTACCTTCCTTGCCGGCGTCTCCAACCCTACTCTGACCATCACCAAGGCGATGACCGGCACTGTGACGGTAACGGACGGCAGTGTCTCTGCGGGCAGCGTCTCTTTCACCGTCTCCCCCAGCGCCCTCCACCACCTCATCCTTTCCCCTTCGAAGGCGGGCATCCTCCCTACGCAGATACAAGCCTACCAAGCGGAAGGCTTTGACTTCTTTAATAACTCTCGTGGAGATGTGACCCCTACTACCACCTTCTCCATCGAGGCAGGAGCAGGCGGTTCCTGGTCTCCATCCAACACATACAATCCCGGTAATTCCGGCAGTTGGACGGTGACCGGCGCCAACGCCACCGACACCGGACCCTATGGGACAGCTAGTGGCACGGCCCTTTTAACCGTCTCCGCCACTCTCCACCTTTCCTCTCCTCTTGGCGGGGAAGACTGGATCCGCGGCTATGCTTATTCCATCACCTGGACCTCCACCGGGGTCACCGGGACGACGACCATCGAACTTTCCCGCGACAACGGGGCCACTTGGGAGACCCTCACGCTCACTACAGCTACCGGCGGCTCCTTCCTCTGGACGGTGACCACGCCTCGAACCTCCCAAGCCCTGGTGAGAGTTTCCGGCAGCAGCCAGTCTACCCAATCCGGCCTCTTCCGCCTGCGCGATCCGCAGATCGACATCCTGTCCCCTATCGGCGGGGAGTTGTGGACAATCGGCTCGCAGCACGCCATCACTTGGACCTCCACTGACCTCGATGGCGTTGCCTTGGCCCTCGACCTGGCTCGCAATGGGGCCGATTTCACCGTGTCTCTGACCACCGGCGTGGCTGCCAGCAGTGGTTCCTGGAACTGGCCGGTCACTGGCCCCGGCACCATCAACGCCAAGATCCGCTTGGTGGGTGCAGACTGCCAGGACAGCTCGCCTGACTACTTCACCATCACCTCCACCCTCTTCCCGTACATTGGCGGGACAACCACCCTTACCACCTCCGACCCCTGGCTGGAGATCTCCGGAGGCACTGATACCGGCACCCTCTGGGTGACGCCGCTGGATCCGCAGTACACCAGCGACCCCGACCTAAGTCAATTCATCCAGGAGACCGGCCAGCGCTCCGCTCTCTTCTTCGATATCGGCCAGGAAGGGCTGAGCGGAACCTTGACCATCGTCCTGCACTTCAACCACAGGTTGGGTGAAGAGACCTTCCAGTTCTATCTTTGGGACGGGGCAGGGTGGATCAAAGTGGACGGAACCCTCAACCTAGTCGACCACACCTTCACCTTCACCATCGACGCAGGGGAACTTGACGGCACTCCCTTCAGCCTGGGCGGGAACCCGGCGGCCATGCCCAGTATGAGCCCCTGGGCGCTTGGTCTTCTCTCCCTTGCACTCCTGAGCGCGGGCGGCTGGTGGTTCTCCCGCAGGAGAGGCCTGGCCTAAAGAACTCATCTTCGCCTGAAGGGCTGCTGCAATGCCGTTCTTCGCGCACACCAATCAGACAGGGCGCCCTTTGGGGGCGCCCTGTTGTTTCACTCTGTTTTGTTAAGCACCCTCTCCCGTTATGCTGAACGCGTTGAAACGTCTAGCTTTTCGTCCTGGTTCTAGGCTCAAGGCCAGACTGTTGTCGCTGGACGTAAAATCCAAAGCCTGACCTGTTTTTCCTAACGCTATTTCCCCCAAACGACTCAAACATGCTCAGTTCTTGCCGGAATTGCCTATCCTACAGAACTCCGGATTGAGATACGGATTCAACAATCTCCTGCAATATTCGCGCTGCCGATGGTTTTTCCTAGTGGTTCCAACATTGTTTCCAAGAAATCGGTGGGAGCTTACCCAACCATCACTTCCTTGGGTATGGTAATGCCAACCTGCCCACGCTGAGGAATGAACATCCCACGGGAGATCCGAATCAATAACCATCCGTCATGGACTTCGGCCAAGGTTGCCCGGCACGACTCCAAAGTGTCCCTGTTGCCCACGCGCCGGGCAGTTCCGGTACTTCGCCGTAATAGGGTTCAGGATCATCAAACAGCTCGTACCGTGCATGTTGCAACGCCTTTTTAGTATATTCTCTGATCATCCTGGCTCCTTTTTTAGGAAAAGGGGGCAGATTTATTTATTGCTCTTTCAAGCTCCCTGGATTAAATAAATCTGTCCCCTTATTTAGCCAGTTTCTGCCCGAGTTCGTAGGCCTTCATAAGCGTTTTCGGCTGCTCAATAGCGCCAGCCTCTCCACCTGAGCCGTAGACGATCCCAGCTACTGTCGCTCGCAAGTAGCGGGTCATATCCTGGAAAGCACGAATGGCGTTCACCGCGCCCGATGAATAGGGGTCGGTATCGCCGTATGCCAGAACCAGGGCGAATTGTTTGCTGGCCAGCGCGTTTCCCTGTGGGCTTTCCAGCGAATACCAACGGTCGATGCAAGCCTTTGTTTGCGCATTGAAGGTGAACCAGTAGATCGGGGAAGCGATCACGATCCCGTCGGCTTCGCGCAACTTGGGAAACAAATCCTGCATGTCGTCCTGGATCGCGCACTGGCTATCGGCAGAGGCATGACAGGCTTCGCAGGCCTGGCAAGGATGGATCTCCATTGCGGCCAGGGAGAAGAGTTCAACCTCCGCTCCCGCTTCTTTGGCTCCCGCCGCCACCTGGTCGGCCAGGATGCTGCTGTTGGATTGCTCCCGCGGACTGCCCTTCAGTATTACGATGCGCTTTCCGTTCATGTCTATATCCTTTCGCTGGTCGTTCATCTTCTGCCGGCTATCGAGTATGCCGTCTTTCCCGGTTCTCGCTATTCCTTGATCTTGACGAAAAAGAGGGTAGACCCGTCGATCTCTTGCGTGCGCATCTGGAAGAAGTCTTTGTGAGAGGCAATCAGGCGGGAAAGCTGGCGATGGCCAAAACTGCGTGGGTCGAAACCGGGGTCCAACTGATAGAGCGCATTCCCCATCAGGTCCAACCGCGCCCAGCCGTCCTGTTGCACAGCCATCTCGAAAGCCTGGCGGAAAAGTGGCATCGGTTCCGGTTCCGGTACTGGCTCTGGTTCAGGCACAACCTCAGGCTCCTGGGCAACCGGAGGTTCCCCAGGTTCGCTCTTCTTGTGAGGGGTTTTGCGTGAGGGGCGCGACTTGGCGGCTTTCTTCCCGGCCACCAGGTTCTCGGTGTAGACGAATACGTCGCAGGCGTTAACGAAGGGCTTGGGCGTAGTCTTGACACCGACTCCCATCACGAAGATGCCGCCCTCCCGGATGCGGGTAGCCAGGCGGGTGTAGTCGCTGTCGGATGAGACCAGGCAGAAACCATCCACCACGCCGGAATGCAGCAAGTCCACGGCGTCGATGATCAGCGCGCTGTCGGTGGAGTTCTTGCCCACCGTGTAACGGAACTGCTGCACCGGCTGCACTGCGTGGAAATTAAGGGGGTCTTTCCAGGAATTCATATTGGGGGTGGTCCAGTCGCCGTAGATCCGGCGTACGGTAACCACGCCGTATTTCCCAGCTTCGGCCAGGATCTGCGGCAGAAGGCTGGATTGGGCGTTATCGCCGTCGATCAGGACGGCGATCTTGTGTCTGGAAAAAGTAGTGATCTGTTCTTCTGGCATGGCTTCAGTATACTCCTCTTCGCCCCAGCATCATCGGGGCCTTTGCAATCGAGAGAATAGGATGCGCTTTTCCTTCAATAGCGCAGGTTCACCACCACCACTTCCGGCGGGCAGGCGAAGCGCAGGGGAACGGAAGTCTCGCCCAGGCCGGCGCTGGTGATGATCGTCCCCCACGGGCTGCGATCGAGGCCCCGCACCCAAGGGGAGTCGCTATTGCGGAAGAGCGGCCCAATCAAGGGCAGTCGCGCTTGGCCGCCGTGGGTGTGGCCGAAGAGCCAAAGGCGGCGGTTCGCTGCGCTACTGGGGAAAATCTCATCCGGCCGGGAGCGAAGCAGGAATTCGGCATTGTGGGCCACCAGGAGGAGAGGTCCATCGCCTTCCAAGCCGGCTGTCGCTTTCTTCAGATCGGCTCTTCCGGCTCGCTCGTCGTCGATCGCCACTAGATTCAGATCTCCGGTGGTTCCGGCGCTTCTTAAGGGGAGCGACTGGTTGTGCAGAACGCGGATGCCGAGGGCGGAGAGCACCTCCTCCAGTGGGCCGGAGAGGTCCTGCTTGCCAGGGTTGCCGTAGTCGTGGTTGCCAAGTACAGCATAGGCTCCCAAGGGGGCGTGGAGAGCTGACAAAGGCGCCAGCAAAGCCTCCAACTGATCGCGATCAGCATGGTAGAGGAAATCGCCGCCCAGCAGAACCAGGTCAGGTTGCTGCTGGTTGGAAAGAAGCACCGCCCGCTCCAAGCGCTCCGCCCCTGCGAAAACCCCCATGTGAGGGTCGCTGAGGAAGGCAATCCGAATGCTCCCCTGCGCCCCTGCGCCAAGAGTGACAGAATAGTCGGCCAAGCGCAGGAAGGCCGGCTCTACCGTGCTATAAAGGAGCAAGGCCAGGGGCAGGCAACCGAGGAGAGCTGCTTTGGCCCGGCTGGACTGTCCTCGCCTCCCTGCCCGCGCGCCCAGCCAACCCAGCAATAGCAAACCTCCCGCCAGCGCCAGTTGGATCCACAAGAACCACATCCCTTTTCCGATGAAAGTCCACATCCCGCCCATCTTCCCACAATTCCACTCTTTCGCGCAGGCCTGCTGCTCGCTTCAGCGAGGAAGCCGGAAAGTCCTTGATCTCCGGTCTCGAGGCGCCCTCAGGCGATCCCTGAGCCGCTACCCCGGCAGGGTGTGAACCCGCAGGAAGTTGGTGGCAGCAGCGCTTCCTACCGGCAGTCCGCCGGTCAGGACGATGCGTTGGCCGGGTTGGGCGTAGCCACCCCCCAACACCTGTCGCTCCACTTCAGCCATCATCTCCTCCAGCCCCTGCACCTCGACGCAGCAGATGGGGACCACCCCCCAGTAGAGGGCGAGGCGCCGGTAGGTCTCCAGCCGCGGGGTGAAAGCCAGGATGGGCACGGCCGGCCTCAGTTGAGCCAGGTAGCGGGGCGTAGCGCCGCCCCGGGTGAAGGCGACAATCAGGGCAACGGCCAGGTCTTCAGCCAAATCAACCGCAGCGTGGGCCACGGCTTGAGCCGTTTCGTTGGTGTGGCAGTCACGCGCCCAGCGATGCCCCCAGTGGCTCAGCTCCCCTTCGGCCTGGCAGGCAATAGCGTTCATAGTGCGGATCGTCTCCAGAGGGAAGCGGCCTACCGCTGTTTCCCCGGAGAGCATCAACGCGCCGGTTCCATCGAAGATGGCGTTGGCCACATCGGAAGCTTCGGCGCGGGTCGGCCGGAGGTGGTCGATCATCGACTCCAGCATCTGGGTGGCGGTAATCACCGGCTTGGCGGCGCGGTTGGCAGCCTCGATGATGCGCTTCTGGGCGCTGGGTACGGCTTCCGGTGAGAGCTCCACCCCCAGGTCGCCGCGAGCCACCATCACCCCTTCGCAAACCTCCAGGATCTCCTCCAAATGAGCAAGGGCCTCGGGCTTCTCCAGCTTGGCGATAATCGGTGTATCGCTGCCGGCTGCCTCGATCACCCCCCTCAACTTGCGCAGATCCTCTGCTTCCCGCACGAAGCTCAAAGCGATGTAGTCCACTCCCATTTGCAGCCCCAAAGCCAGGTCGCGCAGGTCTTTCTCCCCAAGGGCAGGGGCGCTCACCGCCACCCCCGGCAAATTGATCCCCTTGTGTTCGCCCAGGGGGCCGCCATGCATCACCTCGGTCCGCACCTCTCCGCCTGTCACAGCTTCCACGCGCAGCTCCAACAAGCCATCGTCCACGAGGATACGGTCACCCGCTTTCACGTCCTCGGGCAGGGAAGGATAGCTGGTAGAGACGCGCTCCGCCGTCCCCTCCATCGGTTCGTTGGAAAGAGTCAGGAAAGCTCCCTCGATCAGTTGCACCGGACCTCCGCCAACTAATCGGCCAGTGCGGATCTTCGGTCCCTGCAAGTCTTGCAGGATGGCGATCGCCCGCCCCTCCTCAGCAGCCAGGCGACGCACGAGTTCCAATCGCGCCTGGTGTTCTTCGGCGCGGCCGTGGGAGAAGTTCAACCGAACCACGTCCACCCCTCCCCGGATCAATCCCCGCAAAGTCTCCTCGCTGTCCGAAGCCGGCCCCAGGGTGGCGACGATCTTGGTTCTACGCATGGTCCTCTCCTTTCTTTCGTTTTCGTCTAGAACGGGCAATTGGCGCCGGTTCGGTCGTTTCTCCCTCCTCCTCCCCTTCTTTGCCAGCGGCAACCGCCAGAGCCTGGCGAATGGCTGGGTGTGAATCATCGGCCAGGTGGGCGCGTACGGCTTGGAAAAAGCGCAGAACCCATTCCCGGGCCAATTTGTGCGAACCGGCGAAGATCACCGGCAACCCGGGGTGAAAGGCTTGCAGTTCAGCCATCGTTCCCATTATAAAGCATCGCTCTCCTACTTGGTCATTCCGTAGAATGGACTGCTCTGCCCCTGCTGCCCCCGCTTTCGCGGGAATGGTGAGCGAGGGTCGCTAGATGCTGGCGCTAGCCGGCTTTATTTCAGCCTGTATAGGCGGATCTTGCGGTCCAAAGTGGGTCGCGAGATCCCCAATCTGGCAGCCGCCTCTTTTTTATTCCAGCGGGTGGCTTCCAGCATCTGCCGCACCAGCCATGCCTCCGCCTCGTCCAAGGCGGGAAGGCGATCTTCGGGCAGGCGTTCCCAACCTTCCGCCGCTGCGCGCGAAGCAGCATTCTCTCCCCGATGAATCAGAGGCGCCAAGGCAAGATCCTCCGCGCCGATCATTTCCTCTGGCGTCAGTGCCATCGATCGAGCCAGGACATTCTCCAACTCGCGCACGTTGCCCGGCCAATCGTATGCTTGCAGCACCGCCAAGGCCTCCGGGGAGATCCCCTGCACCGCGCGATGCAGCTCACCGTTCAGCTTGCCGATGATTGCCGAAACAAGTAGATGGATGTCCTCGCGCCGCTCTCGTAAAGGGGGCAGGGCAATGCGAACCACGCTCAGCAGGTAGAAGAGATCTTCGCGAAATAACCCTTTGCCCACCAGCGCTTCCAAATCGCGGCAAGAACTGGCCATCATCCGCGCTTCAAATCGGGCGCTGCGCTGGGATCCCTGGCGGCGGATCACCCCCTCCTCCAGGGTACGGGCCAGGCGAACCTGCACTTCCAACGGCATCTCACTGACCTCGTCCAGCAGCACGGCGCCGCAGCCTGCCTGCTCCAGCAACCCTGGACCGATGGGCTCCTCCCCTTGCGACAGCGAGCGGCCGAAAAGAACGCCTTCCAACTGACGAGCCGAGGAGGTCGCGCAAGTAGTGGCCAGGAAGGGTTCCTCCCGCTCCGGGGAGTGGTCATGGATGGCTTTGGCTACCAGCTCTTTTCCTGTTCCTGCTTCCCCGGTGATCAGTACCGGGGCGCGGCTGGTGGAGGCAAGGCCGATGCGCTTGAAGGTCTCGATCATAGCCTGGCTGCGTCCAACCAAGCGGGCCAGTTGCACCTGGCGCTGCTCCTGTTCGCGTCGGGCCCCCCACAAGGCGCGCTGGCGAGTGGCCTGGGCCTCCAGAGCCCGTCGCAAGGTAATTTCCAGCTTGGTGATATCCAGCGGTTTGGTGAGAAACTCGTAGGCTCCCGACTGCAAGGAGCGGATCGTACATTCCATGTCGTCCAAGGCGGTGATCATGATCACCGGACAAGCGCAGTGGACTTCCTCCTTCAAGGCGCGAAGGGCAGCCAAGCCGTCCAGGCGGGGCATGCGGATGTCCAGCAAGACCAAGTCCGGCTCTTCGGCGCGGGCCAGGGCGACCGCTCCTTCTCCATCCTCCGCAAGCAGGACGCGGTAGCCCTTCCCCTCCAGAAAGAGAGCCAGGGTTTGGCGAATAGAGGCGTCGTCGTCTGCGACCAAGATCGTTGTCATGCCGCATCTCCTTTAGATTATGATCCGGACATACCGAAATAATCAGCATCAGCGTTATGTTCCCATTATTTCCACTTCGATGGGGTGAATGGGAAGAAAGACATAGAATGTCGTCCCTTTTCCAACCAAGCTGGTGAAACGAATCTGCCCGCCATGAAGGCGAACGATGTGCTGGGCGATGGGAAGCCCCAAACCGGTGCCGGTGCGCTTGGAGGTGTAGAAGGGATCAAAGAGGGTGGGCCACACCTCCTCGGCGATGCCGCAGCCTGTGTCGCGGATCTCCACCGCCAAGGAGGGGAAGGCCTCGCTCCAAGAGCGCGTGATGTTCAGGGTGAGCGTGCCGCCCGGCTCCATGGCATCGATGGCGTTCTCTACCAGATTGGTGAAAACGGAAGGGATCAGGTCGGGGTCCACCCATACTGAAGGGAGGTCAGGCTGGGTGAGACGGCACACGACGATCGATTTGGCAGACAACTTCTCCCCCAAGGAGCGAAGAGCCACATCCAGCAGGGCGGCCGGCGAGATTGGATAACGCACCAAAGCAAGCGGCCGTCCAAAGGAGAGGGTGTCGCGGAGTAATTTTTCCAGCCGCTCCACCTCCCGCCGGGTGATGGTGAAGTGCGGCGTCAGGTCGGATCCTTGAGCCTTCTCTTCCAGCATCTGCAAGTTCATTTTGATCGAAGTGAGGGGGGTTCGCACTTCGTGGGCCATGGTGGATGCGAAAGAGCCCAGCACGGCCAGGCTTTCCTGGCGCCGTAGTTGTTCCTCCTGATGTTTGATGGTGCGCTCTTGAGCCTCCAGGAAAAGTTCACCGGTTTCCAGGCTCAGGCGGCGGAAGAAATCTCGCAAAGCCGGCTTGGTTTCCCGCCAGACGAATTCCGTCAACTGAGCTTGGAGTGCCTCCATCACTTCGTCCTCCAACAGGGAGATCGCTTCGTAGACCGCGCGGAAGGGAAGGCCGCGCAGCTCGCCGTCTTCCAGGCTGGTCCGGAGGAGACCGGGCAGCGCCGTCCTTTCCCCAGTTTGCAATGCTTCAGCCAACTGCTCGATGATTCGCCTGGCAAAGGCGAGCCACTTGTATACGGCCGGGTTCTGCAGCTCTTCCTCGCCGGGAAGGGGAGGTTCCTCTTCTGCGATGGGACTTGGGGCAGGAACCAGCGCTTCCCAGACTTGCTCTGCCCAATGCCGAGCGATGGATGGAGACGTTTGCCGCAGCAAAGAGGCGATTTCCCCCAGGGTACCGGCAGGCTGGATCATGCTTTGCAGAGTCTGGCGCAATTCACACAGCAATTTCCGCAAGCCCGTCTCTACAGCAGGAGTGAGATTCTCCTGCAACTCCAAAGATTCCGGCCTCATCAACAGCAAGTGTACGTCCGCCCCTGTGCGTTGATGAATCTGATCAGCCAGGAATGAAAGCGGCAAGCGGTGGCTGAAGGAGAACCCTTCCACCGCTTCCTCCGGCAGCGCCAGAGCGTAGCTCCCGGCCGGCCCCGGGATCAGCCCGGCATCGCAAAGCAACACCTGGGCCGGATGGGTGCGGGCGATGGGGGCAAGATAGTTCTCCGGCGCAGTACTCCCCCAAAAAGCGCGGATCTGCGGATCGTTCAGCTCCTGAATAGCCTCGATCAACCCTTTCGCCCACGCGTCATCCCCCCGCAACATCGAACCAATGCCCAGGAAGACCAGGGGGCGACGCGCCACGATCTCGGTCAGTCGAATGCAAATCTTAGGGACATTTATCGGTATGGGGACAGATTTAAAATCTGTCCCCATAGAAGGTTCCTGTTGCGGCAAGGGCTCTGCCGGCCTACAGCCCGCCGGGATTGCTGGAGACGGCCGGCTCCTGGCGCACCTCCGTGGCTGTTTTGGCTTCATTCTCCTCCAATACCAGCGGGGGCGGAACGCCTGCCACCGTGTCAATCAAGGTCTGGCGGTCGAAGGTGGCCATCTCGTAGATGTGGCTCATCAGGATGGTCTTCTTCGGGCAGCTGTCAGCGCACTGGCCACAGTAGACGCAGCGGTCCAGCGCGAAAGTACAGGCCCAGGTCTTCTCCGCCACTTTGGTGATGGTGATAGCCCGCGCCGGACAGTCGCGTTCGCAGATCTTGCAACCGATGCAGCCCTTGGGGTCATAAACCGGACGGCCGCGAAAATTCTTGGGCAGCAGCATCGGCTCTTTGGGGTAGGTCACCGTGACCGGCTTGCGGCCCAAGTTCTTGACCAATTCGCGCCAGATAGCGCCGGGGCGCCTCAAATCAAGCCCCCTTTCTGGAAAAGAACCACCATCAGCATCCCTACCAGGGAGAGCGGGGCCAGGATCTGCCAACCGAAACGGATCATCTGGTCGATGCGGATCCTTCCTACGGCAGCTTTGATGTAGGCCAGGATGAAGATGATAGCCAGGGTCTTCAGCAAGTAGGAAATGATTCCCGGCATCCAGCTAATGAAGGGCTGTGGCCCACCCAGGAAGAGAGCGGCCAGCAGCGATGCGCCGCAGACCATCTCCATGTCGATGGAGAGGCGGAAGATGGCCAGAAGGCGGCCGGAGTATTCAGTGAAGGGGCCGGCCACGATCTCCGTCTCGGCATCGGGGATATCGAAAGGCTTCCGCTCCAGCTTGCCCTGCAAGGCGACGATACCCACCAGGAAAGAGATCAATACGGGGATGAAGTAGAAGGGGTTGGCCAGGAGATAACCGGGCAGGCGGGCAGCGATCTCGGAGATGTTCCAGGTACCCAGGAGCAAAGCGGGGGTGAAAAGAGCCAGGAAGAAGGGCACCTCGTAAGCGAAGAGCTGGGTAAGGGCACGAATTCCGCCCAGGATGCTATAGGTACTGTCGGAACTCCAGCCGGCCAGGGAAAGAACCAGGGTGGGGATGGTCAGCAGATAGGCGACGATCACCAGGTCCCCGGGGAAAGAGGAGATGGCCGGAGTGGCGTAGACCGGGACGAAGAGGAAAGATGTCACCACAGCGGCGAAGGAGAAGTAGGGCAACAAGGTGAAGAGCCCGGCCTGCACGGCCTTGGGGATAATCGTCTCTTTGGAGAAGAGCTTGATGGTGTCGGCCAGCGGTTGGATCAGGGGAGGGCCGATGCGGTTCTGCATCTGGGCAAAGAGCTTGCGGTCCAGCCACTCGGCGAAGAGGGCGTAGACGCTGAGGAAGAGGAAACCTGGAAAGATCAGGGCTTGGAGGAAACCCCAGAGAATGATCATATTGGTCTACGAGCGATGCTTCGCAGGCGCAGCTCTTCCCAGCCCATTACCTCCGCCTCCCGAGTGCCTTCCTTGACCAGCATCACCGTGCGATCCGTGCAGGAGAAACAGGGGTCGATGGCGGCCAGGATGATCGGGATGTCGGCCACTTGTTGGTTCAGCAGGCAGTGACGGATCGAAGCCAAGTTGCCCATGGTGGGTGCTCGCACCTTGACCCGGGACGGTTTATCGCTGCCATTGGAGCGGACGTAGTGGATGCATTCGCCACGAGGCGCCTCGTAGCGACTGACTGCTTCGCCGACGGGGACCTTGCGGGGCGCCTTGACAGCGATCGGACCATCCGGCAGATGATCCAGGCAGTAGCGGATGATCTTCACTGATTCCAGCAGCTCTCCAACCCTCACTAGGGCGCGGCCCAACACGTCGCCGCGCGGCGACGTGACCACCTCGAAGGGGATCTCCCCGTAGGCGGCGTAGGGCAAGTGCTTGCGCACATCGTAGTCCAGCCCGGAGCCGCGGGCCGTGGGGCCTACCGCGCCAGAGCTGTAGGCCACTTCCTTGGGCAGCACCCCGACATTGGCTACGCGGGCGATGAAGGTGGTTTCGTTGGACACTACATTACCGTAGTAAAGGGTACGCTCGGCCAGCTCCTGGAGACCCTTGCGGGTTTGGTCGATTTGTTCGGCGTCCAAGTCTTTGCGCACTCCGCCGAGGGTATTCATGCCATAGTTGACGCGGTTCCCGGTGATGATTTCCAGCAAGTCCTGGGCGATCTCGCGATCGCGCCAGGAGACCATGAAGAGGGTATCGTAGCCAACTTCGTGACCGGCCACGCCCAGCCAAAGGAGATGGCTGTGGATTCGCTCCAATTCTCCCACCACGACGCGTAGATAGGCAGCCCTGGGAGGAATCTGCAATCCCATGATCTCCTCGGTGGCCTGGGCGAAGTTAGTGGCGTGGACATGCGAGCAGATGCCGCAGATGCGCTCGGTCAGGTACAGATCCTGGAGGTAGGTGCGCTCTTCGGCCGCCTTCTCGATGCCGCGGTGGTTGTAACCCATGCGGATCTCGGCCTCGACGATCAACTCCCCCTCGATGGTGAACTTGAAATGAATCGGCTCCTTCAGCAGAGGGTGCTGGGGGCCGATCGGCAGGATCATTCTCTCGCTCATTCGGCTTTCCCTCCTGGTTGGCCGGGGGTCTCCTTCTCCTCCGCGCCATGGTAATGGTAATTGGTGCGCAGGGGGTAAACCCCTACTGGAAACTCCTCTGGCAATATCAGGCGACGAGGGTCGAGGATGCCCTCAAAGGTCACCCCCAGCAGGTCTTGAATCTCCCGCTCGTAGAGAAGGCCGGCCGACAAGATGGGGGAGATGGAGGGCAGAGTCGGCGCGGACAAGGGGACGAAGACCCGCAGATTTAAGCCAGCCGACTCCTTGTGTACGAAGTGGTAGACGATGGCGATCCGTTCCCCCTCCTGGTAACCCGTAATGGTGGACAAAACACGCATTTGCCCGCTGTCCAGGAAATCGGCGACCCACTGCCGCACCTCGCCGGCGGGGATCTCAACCCAGGAACCAGTCTGTGCAGACATGGGTCAGTCTCCTTTCCTAAGCTTCTCGATCAGGGCGGCGACACCCTGGATGATGGCGTCCGGGCGCGGTGGGCAACCCGGAATGTAGGCTGTTACTGGCATGATCTCGTCCATCCCGCCAAGAGTGTTGTAGCAGCCGCGAAAGATCCCTCCGGAGATGGCGCAGGCGCCGATGGCCACGACGAACTTGGGGTTGGGCATCTGGTCGTAGATGCGGCGTACCCGGTCGCGGATCTGCAGGTTGGCCGGGCCGGTCACCATCAATACATCGGCATGACGGGGCGTCCCTTTAAGGAGAACGCCGAAGCGTTCCACGTCGAAACGCGGGGTCAGGACAGCGACCAGCTCGATGTCGCAGCCGTTGCACCCACCGGCGTTGAAATGGATGATCCAGGGCGAAGTTCGTCTTGACCAATTGATTATCTTGGACATCGTTTCACCTCAAAACCAGCGTAATCAGGCCGAAGATAATCAGCCCGGCGTAGACCAGTCCCAGTCCGGCCGAGCCGGCCGGCAGCAAGCCGAGCAACATGGCCAGGACGTGGAGGACGGTGAAGAAAAGAGCGATCGGGAAAAAGAGGTGATACCCCGGGAAGCTCTTCTTGCCGGGAATATTTTCACCACCGGCGTAGGAGGTCCGGGAGGCGTCGCTGCTAGGTTCCTTGGGCGCCATGCGGCGCCCGGTCCAGCCCATGATCGCGGCCAGGAGAAGGAAGCCAAGGAACGCCAGGGGGGGGATAATGCCCATCTTAGAACCCTCCTTTCAAGAGCGCGAAAGCCTGGAAAGCCCACTGCCGCACTGGATCGGGAGAGATGCCCAGGTAGACGATGAGGGCGACCAGGACGACCAATGCAGCGGCCATCAGAACCGGCGCCTCCTTGGCTTTGGCGGCCACCAGGGGGGAGCGCTCTTTGCTGTAGAGGACGCCCACTGCCGGCAAGTAGTAACCGAGGGAAAGGACTGAGTTGGCGATGGCGATCAGGGACGCCACCCAACCAAGGGTAGTGGCGCTCTGGATGCCGGACTGGTAGATCAGCAGCTTGCTCATGAAGCCGGCAAAGGGAGGCACCCCGGCCAGCGAGAGGACAGCTACGGTGAAGGCTGCCGCAGTAAGCGGCATCTTCCAGGCAGCCCCTCGCATATCAGCCGTCTGGCCGGAACCCAGGCGGAAAATCAGAGCGCCGGCGCAAAGGAAGGCCAGTCCTTTCATAAAGGCGTGAGTGACGATATGGAACAGGCCGCCGGGAGCGCCGGCGGGAGCGCCCAGGCTGGCGGTAATGCCAACACCCAACAGGATATAGCCCATCTGGGCAATGGAAGAGTAGGCCAGCATGCGCTTCATCTGTTTCTGGGTGAGGGCCATCAGGTTGCCGGCGGTCATCGTCAGGAGGGCGAACCAGATCAGCAGGTCAGGCCAGGGCAGCGGGCCACCGATGGTGAAGTAGACGCGCAGAAGAGCGAAGAGGCCAGCCTCGATGACGATCCCGGAGAGCATCGCCGAAATCCCCGAGGGGGCTTCCGGGTGAGCATCGGGAAGCCAGGTGTGGAGAGGAAAGAGGGCTGCCTTGATGCCGAAGCCGACCGTGAAGAGGCCCAGTGGCAGCCAGAGGAAGAGGGACGGTCCCCCCACCACCAAGGTGGAGAGCTGAACCAGGTCCAGGGTGCCGAACCCCTGGTAGACCAGGGCGATGCCCAGGAGGACCATGGCTGAACCGGTAGCCGAAGCCACCAGGAACTTCAGGCCGGCCTCCACCGGCTTCGGCTCGTCTTTGCGGAAAGCCACCAGCGGGAAGGAGCTGATAGCCAGCAGTTCAAAGAAGAGGTAGAGGTGGAAGAGATCCACGGCAAAGGCCAGGCCGACTACAGCCAAGACCATCAGCAGAATCAGGGGGAAGAATTTGCTGTTTCCGGTGTCCTCTTCCATATAGCGAATGGAGTAGAGGTTGACCACCAAGGACAACACCACTCCCACTGTGGCGACGATCCAGCCGAGCAGGTCGACTCGCCAGGGGATGAAACCGAAAAGCGCTATCTGGGCGCTTCCAGCCTGCAGGCTGGGGAAGAGGAGGACAAAGTAGACCAAGCTGCCGGCTGTAGCCAAGGTGGCGATCCAGCCGGAGATGAGCCGCTCGCGCTCTTTAAACAGGGCTCCGCCCAGGTAGCTGGCCAGCGCCCCGAAGATGAGGAAGGCGACGGCCGATTCCAATAATGCAGATTGGGTCATCATCGCTTACCCTCCCAACCCCAGGAAAGCCAGCGCCCCCTGGACCAACTGGTAGGCAGGCGCCGGGTAGACGCCAAAGAAGAGGAGGATCAGGAAACAGGCCACCAAAGCCAAGTTCCCGGTCCAGGGAGTGCGTGCCAGGACAATGGGGACATTCCCTATTGGCTTCAAAGGATCATAGAAGACGAAACGGATCAGGCGCAAGGCGTAGGCTACTGAGAGGACCGAGGCCACCAAAGCCAGCACCGAGAGCAGTATCTGGCCGGAGGCGAAACCGCCGGTGAAGGTGAGCAGCTCTGGCCAGAAGCCGAAGGTTGGCGGTGCTCCGACCAGGGAAAGCATGGCCGTTACCGCTACAACCGCTGCCAAGGGCAGCCGTTTAGCCCATCCCCCCAGTTGGTCGATCTGCCAGGTGCCAGCTGCTTCAGCCACCATCCCCAAGGCCATGAAGAGGGCCAGTTTGGTAGCCGCCTGGTTGTAGAGGTTGAGGATGGAGCCGGAGAGTCCGAAGGTAGTCAGGGTGGCGAAACCGAAAAGGACGTAGCCCATCTGGCTGATCGAGGAGTAGGCCACGATGCGCTTCACGTTCTTCTCCACCAAAGCTTGAATCCCACCATAGAACATGGTCACCACCGCGGCGATAAGCAACGGCAGGGAAAGGGCAGCGGCGGCGTTGGAGGGAAAGAAGGGCAGGAAGCGGGCAAAACCGTAGATGCCGATATTGGTCAGCACCCCCACCAGCACCAAAGTGACCGGCATCACAGCGCTGGTATAGGCATCTGGAAGCCAGGTATGAAAGGGAAAGATGGCCAGTTTGACGACGAAACCCATCAGGAAGAGCAGGGTCATCGGCACCAGGGTGGCCAGGGGGAGAGAAGGCAGGAAAGTGATTACCTGATCCATGTTGGTGGTTCCAGCCAGGGAATAGATCCAGAGGATCGAGGCCAGCATCAGCACGGCGCCGATGTGGGTAATGATAAAGAACTTCAGGCCGGTGGCTTTCACCTTGGCTGGATCCTCGTTCCACAGCACTACCAGGAACCAGGCCGGGATCAGCATCGCTTCCCAGAAGAGGTAAAACTGGATCAGGTCACGAGCCAGCGCCACTCCACTGGTGCCGAAGAGGACCAGCAGGATCAGGGCGTAGAAGCTGGCGTTGCGGGCAGGCGCGCCAGCGGCGTCCTTGCTGCGCAGGGCATACAGAGATGCCACCACCGTGGCCCCGCTGATCACCAGCATGGCAGTAGCGGCCAGGGGATCGAAGCAGAATGAGAGAGTCGCTCCCAGGAAGGGCAGTTGGGCTACCCCCCAGTTGGGCATCAAGGAAAGGGTGAGGGCAAATTGGGCGAGGGCGAAGAGGATCGCCAACCATCCCGCCAGGACTCCCTGCCGGGAGCTGTCGAACTGCCGGGAACCAGCAAGTATGCGCGGGAGAAGCCAAGCCAGGAGGGCTCCCAGCAATGGAAGAAGCTGCAGGATCACCAGAGCGATCACCATAGCACCACCCCCAGCACGACGATCAGTGTAAGGGTTACATAGAGCAGGTTCCAATGAACATCACCAGTCTGCAGGCGGCAACTGAGCCGGGAAAGGCCCAGGCTGCCCCATGCTGCAAAACGGTTGATCCCCTCCATCACGCGCTCCTCCCAGAACATGCGCACCCAGCCGCCGAAATCGCGGATGCGGTCAGCCAACCAAGTGTAGAGATCGTCGAAGCCCAGCCCCTGTGCGGTAGCCCGGATCCAGCCCGGCTCCTGCTCGTGGAAGTAGCGGGCCAGCCGCACACGCTGCAGGAAGAGGAAGAGGCCAACGGCAATGGCGGCCAGGGAGAAGAGGAAGGCCAGGGAAGAGAAGGTCTCGCGCATCAGTTCCAAGGCGTCCATCGCCGGCGCCGGCAATCCGGAAGCGATCCAGGCCTCCGAGAGCGGACCCACCAGGAGCCAGGAAAGGAAAGAGGCCAGGGCGAGTGCCAGCAGAGGGACCACCATGTTGGCGGGAGTCTTGTGCGGGTGGGCCTGGTAGTTTGGTTTCCCCCAGAAGACGGTGAAGGTCGTCCGTAACGCGTAGAAGGCAGTCAAAGCACCGGCGATCAGTGCCAAAGCCAGCGGCCCCCAGGCGCCTCCAAGGAGCACCTCTTCAAGGATGAAATCTTTAGAGAAGAAGCCGTTCAGGAAGGGCAGGCCAAGAAGAGCCATCGCACCGATCAGGAAGGTGATGGCCACTGCGGGCATATGCTTGTACAGCCCTCCCATCTGGCGGATGTCGCGCGTTCCGATGGCATGGATCACAGCGCCGGCGCAAAGGAAGAGCAGACCCTTGAAGATGGCGTGGGAAAAGAGGTGGAACTGCGAAGCGAACGCCGCGCCTACCCCCACGGCCAGTACCATGTACCCCAGTTGGGAGACAGTGGAATAGGCCAGGATGCGCTTCAGATCATTGCTGAAAGCAGCCAGGAGGGCGCCCAGGAGGGCGGTAATGGCGCCGATCCATTGCACCAGGGTAAGCGACCAGGGGACCAGGGCCAGCAACGGGGAGACCCGCGCCAGCAGATAGACCCCGGCATTGACCATGGTAGCGGCATGGATCAGGGCGGAGATGGTGGTAGGAGCTTCCATGGCGTCGGGAAGCCAGACATGCAGGGGAAACTGAGCCGATTTTCCCACCGCCCCCAGGATGAAGCCGAAGGCGACCAATCCCAGGACGGGCAGGGCCATCCCAGCGGCAGCCCCGAAGTTGACGGAGAAGGAGAAACTGCCGGAGTTCAGCGCCAGGATGATGATCGCTGCCAACAATCCAATATCGCCGATCTTGGTGGTGAGGAAAGCCTTGGCGCCAGCTGCAGCCGCTTTGGGATCCCTGTAGAAGAAAGCGATCAATTGGTAGGAACAAACCCCCATTACTTCCCAGAAGAAGAAGAGAGCCAGGAAGTTGTCAGCCAGCGCCATCCCCACCATCGCGCCAATGAAGAGCAGAACCAGCGCGTAATAGCGAGCCAGGTTCTCCTCCCCCTTCATGTAGCCGAGGGAGTAGACCAGCACCAGGAAACCGATCCAGGTGGCGATCAGGGCGGGCAGCAGGGAGAGAGGGTCAAGCAGGAGGCCGGAGCGGAAGAAGCCGGGCAGGATGTCGAGGGTGATCGGCGCTCCGGGTGGTGTGCCGCCCAGCAGGAAGAAGGCAATCACCGAAGAGGCCAGTCCGAAGAGAACAGCCAGCCAGGGGACTGCGCGCGGAGCGAAGAAATTGACCAGGGGAATCAACAGGGCTCCGGCGAAAGGGATCAGAAAGAGCAGCAGGCCGGCAAGCTGGGCGGTCATCCCTTCAACCTCCGCATGTCATCGGTGTCCAGCGACTGGTTATGGCGGTGGAAAGCGTAGACCAAGGCCAGGTAGACCGCCACCACCACGGCCTCGATGGAGATCACCAGCAAGGCGATGCTTTGGGTGGTAGCTGGAGTTCCGCGCACCACGCCAGCCCAGATAATGGCGAGGGTGGTGGCTTTCCCCAGCAGCTCCAGGCCGATCAGCAGCTTCACCAGGCTGCGCCTGGTGAGGAGGCAGAAGAGGCCCAGGCCAAAGAGCACGAAGACAAAAGGAAGCAGGTTGATGTTCATGGCTCTTCTCCTCCTGGGACCGCTGCACCCCGGCGCGGCTCCTCCGCTGCTTCAACTTCCATGGGGACAGGGACGGACTCTTTCTTTCGCAGCAGAGCAAGAATCCCCAGGATGGCGGCCAGGACAATCAGTACCTGGGGGAAGAGGTCAAAGGCGCGGGCATTCCACAACACCAGGCCTACATCGTTCCAGCCGCCCTCGGCCAGCGTGGGAGAGAAGGCGCCCGGACTGAACAACTGAAAAAGGAAGAAAAGGATGGAGACTGCGGCCAGGCCAACCAGCGCCCAGAGCAGAGCGCCCGAGTGAGCCTTCTCATGCTTGGTCTGGATGAAGCTGATGGTGAGAACGGCCAGCACGGTGATCAAACCTGCCCCCACCGACAACTCGAAGACCCCGGCTACTGGCGCTTGCAACTGAAAGAAGACGATCGCCAAAAGGGCGGAGACGGCTGCCAGGGAAAGAATGCTGAGCAAGTTGTCTTTCAAGAAGATGGCCAGGAGCGCAAAGATCAGAAGAAGGGACAACGTGAAATAGATCATGGCCCTTCCTTCCTCCCGGCGGTTTCCACGAGCGACTGGACCGGACGTTGGGGTGTTCCTCTAGGTCGTATCATGTCTGCGCCTACTTTCATTATAAAAAGGTTGCCAAACCTGGTAAAGCGAAAGCACGTTGCCCGCGAACCTCATGGGGACACGAAACTTACTTGCTTAGCCACGTTGACTTCGTGTCGCCCCTCGCGTGGAAGGATAAGATGTTAGGGAGGCGATTTCAAGGGCGGGGTCACTCATGCCGCATCTACCCGCCGATGTCGCAGCAAAGCCAAGATCCGATTCAGGTAGCCCTTGTAGCGTTGGAACTCCTCGATCTTCAGCAGCATGCTGAGGCCGGCGTAAAGGGCCACCGCAACCAGAACGACAACTAGGACAAGGACCAGGCGCAGCCAGTAGCCGTCCGGATGAAGGAAAGTGGCGATCAGCTGCCACAGCCCCCAGGACGCTCCGCCCATGATCAGGGAGGCCAGAGCGACCTTTGCCACCGGCCGCACCAGGCCGCGGAAGATCCCGGCTCCGACTCGCTTCTGCAGGAAATAGAGGAGGGTGAGGAAGTTCAGCGTGCCGACAATCGAAGTGGCCAGAGCCAATCCGGGAGCGCCCAGCCCCAGCGGTCCGGCCAGGAGGAGGTTGAGGTTGATGTTGGCGAAAAGGGCGGCGATCCCCAGCCAAGTGGGAGTGATGGCGTCTCCCATGATGACGAAGGCGCTGGAGAGAAGGCTGGCGCCGGCCGAGGCGAAAAGGCCCAGGGCGTAAAAGAGCAGGACCGAGGCAGTTAAGGTGGTGGCCTCGGGGGTAAAAGCGCCGGTCTGAAAGACCACCGAGATAATTGGCTTGCCAAGAAAGATCAGACCCGCAGCCGCGGGGAGAATGACATACCAGACGGCGTAGAGCCCCTTCCCCAGGGAGCGGCGAAAGCTTTCCGGCTCTTTCCGCGCCCAGTAGAGGGCCAAGGTGGGGTAGATGGCGGTAGAAAGGTTGCCGATGAACATCCCGCTGGGGATGGCGATGATCTTGGCGGCGTAATCCAGGGCGGAGATCGAGGAGACGGGCAGGAAGGAGGCTACAGTGCGGTCGATGATCATGTTCAGCACGCCCACTGAGCCGCCGATCAGCATCGGGATCATCAGGCGGAAAACTTGACCGAGGCGCCGGTCGCGCCAGCCGAAGTCCAGACGCAGGAAGGGTTTGCGCTTCAGCAGCGCCCCTCCCACTACCAACAATTGGACCAAGGAGGCGCCTAAGGAGCCGACGATCAGGCTGACGATGCCCAGGCGGGAGGTTAACAGCAGCACCGCAGCGATCAGGAAGATGTTGTTCAATTGCTCGGCCAGGCGGGGTAGGAGGAAATGCTGGTAGGCGTTAAGCACCGCCGTGAAGAGGCCCAGAAAAGTGGTAATGAGGACCAGAGGCACCATGAAACGGGAGAGCTGGGTAGCTAAAAGAGCGGTTTCTGAAGCCAGGCCGGGCGCCATGAAAGTGACGACCTGGGCGGCGAAAAACCACATCAGCAGGGAGCCCAAACCCATCACTACGGCAATCAACGAGAAGACGCGGGAGAAAAGAGACCAGGCCGCTCTTTCCCCCTCCTGCTCGCGCACCGTGATAAAAACGGGGATGAAAGCAGCCACCAAAGCACCAGCCACCAACCCGCCGAAGATGGTGGGCAAGTTCCCTGCAACGACAAAGGCGTCCTTGGCTGCTGTGGCCCCGAACTGGTTGGCCACCACCATCTCCCGCAACAGACCCAGCGGCTTGGAGAGGAAGTTGAGGGCGGTCAGGAGGATCACCGCCTGGGCGGTGGTCTGCCTCCGCAACAAGGGAGAGTTCCCGATCTTGGCCAGCAGCCCGCGCAGGGAACGACTCAAGCGGTCTTCAACTCCTTTAATCTATGGGGACAGATTCAGGGGCGATGGGGATAGATTTCAAAGCCGTCCCCGTACCGCTGTATCCACACGCAACAGAGCTAGCAGCTCGGCCGTCTTCTTCTCCACCAGCTCCCGCTGTCGCGCCTCCACATTCAGGCGGACCAGGGGCTCGGTCTGGGAGGAGCGCAGGTTGAAACGCCATTGCGGGTATTCCACCGAGAGGCCGTCCAGGTGGTCGATCGTTCCGTCGGCATAGCGCCGTTCCACTTCTGCCAGCAGGGCTTCCACATCCGCTACCTGGACATTGATCTCCCCGGAACTGGGGTACTTTGCTTCAAGCGGACCAACCAACTGAGATAGTGTCTCTTGGCGCATACCCAGCAATTCGAGGATCAAAAGAGCCGGGATCATCCCATCATCGGCGAAGAAATTGTCTCGGAAATAGAAGTGGCCCGAGACCTCCCCGCCAAAGATGGCTCCTTCCGCCCGCATCCGCGCTTTGATGAAGGAGTGGCCGGCGCGGTTGATCAGCGGTATCCCGCCGAAAGCGTGAGTGGTGTCCAGGTTGGCCCAGGTCAGGCGTGTGTCGAAGATCACCTTCTCTCCCGGGCGCCGGCGCAGGATTGCTTCGATCAGCAAAGCGGTGATGTAATAGCCGTCGATGAAGCGCCCTTTCTCGTCGAGAAAGTAGCAGCGGTCGCCGTCGCCATCCCAGGCGATGCCCAGGTCTGCTCCCTCGGCGCGGATCCGTTCCTCGATCTCGCGGCGGTTCTCCGGCAGTTGGGGATTCGGCTCATGGGCCGGGAAATTACCGTCCGGTTGGAAGTTTAACGGAATGTTCCGCACTTGAGGAAGGGCTTCGAAGACACGCTGGGCGGCCAGGCCGGCTGCTCCGTTGCCAGCATCCAAAACCACCTTCAGGGGAGGGATACGGTCAGATTGGATAAAACCGAGAACATGCCGGCTATACTCATCGTAGACATCCAAGGAGTGAACCGGCGCCTGTGAACAAGGCCTGCCCTCGAGCGAAATAAAGGGTTCGGCTGAAATTCCTTGGTAGAGGGCGCTCACCTCGGGCAGCCCGCTCTCCCCGCTGAGAGGCGCCACGCCTTCGCGCAGCAGTTTGAAGCCGTTGTATTGCTTGGGATTGTGTGAGGCGGTGACCATTGCCCCGGCTCCGAAGCGGTGAGCTCCCAAGGCAAAATAGGTCTGGCAGGTGCCGACCAGGCCGATGGTGGTCACTTCTGCTCCTTCATCTGTCGCGCCGCTGGTGAAGGCTTCCGCCAAAGATGGAGAGGAAAGACGGGCATCGTGCCCCACGACCACCGTCAAGACCGGCGTAGGGTGAGTAGGTAATGCGCTGGGGTGATTCGCGGGGTCCCCGGCGAATCGCCGGTTTTGCGATTCGTTGGGGTGCATAGGCGATTCATTGGGGTGATTGAGGAAACGAACGAAAGCCCGCCCCAAACGATAAGCGCGGGGCTCGTCCAACTCCTCGGGGACAACGCCGCGTATGTCGTATGCTTTGAAGATACCGGCCATGGCTCCCTCCTTACAACCGGACGATTTGCTCACCGGCAATGCCGGCGAAGGCGTTGCGCGTGTCTACCAGCAGGTGGCTGCAAGCGGCGATCTCCACAAAAGGGAAAGCTCGATGAGCGGTCAGAAGGAGGACACAATCCGCTTCCGCCACCTTCTCCAGGGTGAAGGGGGTACTGGATAGAACTCCATCTTGCAGCTTGATCGAGGGAACCAGCGGATCACAATATTCCACCAATGCTCCCCGCTCGGTCAGCATCGGCAGAATCTTCAAAGCCGGCGACTCGCGCACATCAGCGATGTCTTGCTTGTACGCCACCCCGAGGACTAGGATGCGGCTTCCGCGCACCGGCTTGAACTGGTTGTTGAGGGCTTCGGCTACCAGGTCCAGGACGAAGTAGGGCATCGAGTCGTTGATCTGGCCGGCCAACTCGACGAAGCGCAGGTCGAAATCGTACGCTTTGGCTTTCCAGGAGAGATAGAAAGGATCGATGGGGATACAATGGCCGCCCATGCCCGGCCCGGGGTAAAACGGGGTGAAACCGTAAGGTTTGGTGGAGGCCGCGCGAATCACCTCCCAGAGGTCAATTTTCATGCGTTGGCAGAGCTGAGCTAACTCGTTTACCAAGGAGATGTTGACCACCCGGTAGGTGTTCTCCAACAGTTTGCTCATCTCCGCTACGCGAGGCGAGGAGACCGGCACCACTCGTTCAGCCACCGTCCCGTAGAGCAAAACAGCCAGCTCGGTACAGGTAGCGGTGACGCCTCCCACTACTTTGGGGGTGTTGTGTACGCCATACTCCTTGTTGCCGGGGTCCACCCGTTCCGGGGAGAAAGCCAGGAAGAAGTCGAGCCCCACCGTCCTCCCTCCCTCGGCCAGGATGGGTAACACCACTTCCTCGGTGGTGCCAGGATAGGTGGTGCTTTCCAAGATCACCAGGGCCCTGCCCAGATGACGGGAGGCGGCTTGGCTGGCCTCCAGGATATAGGACATGTCGGGGTCTTTGGTGACCTTCAATGGTGTCGGTACGCAGATCAGGATGGCATCAGCGCCTTCCAGCGCTTCCTCTTCCTCCAAAGTAGCGTGGAACCCACATTCCACCGCCTTAGCCAGTCGCGGGGAGGGGATATCGTCGATATAGCTCTCCCCGCAGTTGAGCCGAGACACTTTCTCCCCATCCTTTTCCAAACCCACTACCGAAAAGCCCCCCTCGGCGAAAGCCAAGGCCAGCGGTAAACCCACGTATCCCAACCCGATCACCGCAAGGCGGGCTCTGCGCTCGGCGATCTTTTGCCGGATTGTGTCTTTATCGTTCATCCTTCTTCCTTTCTCATGCCCGTGGCATGTGCCTTCACCAACGAAATCGAACTGCCTGGATGTCATTACTTCGCAGAACTTGCTGTGCTGCAGCAAGTGATCGAAAATCCCATACGCTGTTTCGACAGCTTAATAGCCCCCGACAGGGTGTCCGATCATACATCGAAGAGAACCTGCCCTCGCCAGAGGCGCCCAATTCGCGCCAGTCGCAATTGATGATAAGTGGCTGCCTTTACCTCATGTGAAAGACGATGGCGGTCCGGACAAAAGGTTTCGCCGAGGAAGACGGCCCGCAAGGAGAGGCGCTTCCACTCGTCGAAACGAACCTCTTTCGTCAGGAAACATCGGTCTTCCCAAAGGAAGATCAGCTCGTTGAGGAAACACACCAGCAAAGAAGGTGGATCCGCAGCCATAAGCGAAATCGCTTCCTGGCGAGAGATCCGCACCTCACCCTCCACCATCAGATCGGTGAGGGCTCGGGCGAATTCGCTGAACAGCGCCTGCTTTGTGGGCGCTTCGACCTCCACGCTAAAATCAGCGGTGTGAGGCAAAAGACGGGTAACCACGCTTCCGATTGTAGCAGAGTCCGAATAGCTCCTGCTGCCGCTTTCCTCGAGGGCAAGTGTGGAACTGGCCGGGGAAAACGCCGATCAAAAGCGGCGAACCCGGCCTTGGGGAGGAGAAGGAAAAATGGTAGACTTTTAGAATTGAACGAATGAAGCGAAGGAGGGGGTTTTGAGCGATCTAGCTACGCAGATGGAGAACGCACTGGCACGGATTCGCTCCGTGCTCGGCGCTCGGGTAATTCTCGATATCATGGAGGAAGTTCAGGAGGTTCACATCCTGACTACCGAGGAGCGCAATCCCAAACAAGTCGTGCGCGACGCTGAATCCACACTTTTGATCAAATTCAGCAAGCGGGTCGACCACCGCAAAATCGGCGTCGTGCAGCAAGCTGAGGCTGACGAGAAGGTGCCGCTCGCCGAGCGGCGACTGAAGATTGACGCTCTACGCTTGGCTCCCACCCCGGATGGGCCACACTGGGAAGTTGTCCTGAGCGACCCCGCCGGCCTTTCCTACACCGGCAGTGCAGCCAAGAGCGAACCTTTCTCATCTCTACAAGCCATCTCCGCCGCCACCTTGGCTGCTGTCAACCAGTACGCCGGGGAGGAGCGCTTTCGTCCAGATAACGTCAGCCAGCTGACCGGGGACCCCCCCCTCATCTTGGTTACGATCCTGTGGCTGGACGGCTCCCTGGAGGAAAAACTGGTGGGAGTTGCCCGCACCGGCGACGACGCGCAGGGAGCCACCGTCAAGGCTACCCTTGCCGCGCTGAACCGCGTCCTCCATCGTCCCGGCCATTCGTTCACCGCCTGACCCTGGGCCTGCCCGCGCGGAGCTGTGACGGAGCTGTAATGTGAAGGGGAGGAAACTACCTTCCCGGGATCGCCGGCAGGTTCTGTCTTGATTGACCCTCGCCCGCCAAGCTGGTAAAACGAATGCCGGATACGGCACATTTCGCCGTTAATTATTGGTTTCCGCTGTGAAGCAGTCCTGACAGCATCATATCTTGCGCCCGCACCCGCGGAAACGTAGGGCGGCAAATCCTGGCTACCGCCAGGGACGAGGAGAGAACAATGGCAGAAGAATATGTCACCGCTATTCCCAAGAAGTCGGAGGATTTCTCGGAATGGTATGTGCAGATTGTCCGGCGAGCTGAGCTGGCGGACTATACTCCCGTCAAGGGCTGCATGGTTTACCGTCCTTATGGCTACGCCATCTGGGAGCTCATTCAGGGAGCTTTGGACCGCCGTTTGAAGGCTACCGGCCACCAGAACGCCTATTTCCCTCTCTTCATCCCGGAAAGCTTCCTGGCCAAGGAGGCCGAGCACGTCAAGGGATTCGCCCCGGAGGTGGCTTGGGTCACCCAGGGCGGCGGCGAGGAACTGGAGGAGAGGCTGGCCATACGGCCGACCTCCGAAGCAATCATCATGCACATGTACGCCAAGTGGGTGCGTTCCTACCGCGATCTACCCATTTTAATCAATTTATGGAACAATGTTGTGCGCTGGGAGAAAGTAACTCGCCTCTTCCTCCGCACCACCGAATTCCTCTGGCAAGAGGGTCACACCGTACACCGCACCAGCGAGGACGCCATGGAGGAGACCCTTCGCATCGCGGAGATCTACCGTGATTTGATCGAGAACGAGCTGGCTATCCCCGTCCACGTCGGACGGAAATCTGAACAGGAGAAGTTCGCCGGGGCCCAGGCCACCTTTGCCTTGGAGGCGTTGATGCCGGACGGGAAAGCACTGCAGGCCGGCACCACTCATTTCTTCGGGCAGAACTTCGCCAAAGCCTTCGAGATCAAGTATCTGGATTCCGATGGAGAACAGAAATACGCCTGGTCCACTTCCTGGGGTGTCTCCACCCGCTTGATCGGCGGCTTGATCATGGCTCACGGCGACGATGCCGGCTTGGTCCTGCCCCCGCGCGTGGCTCCCATCCAGGTTGTGGTGGTGCCGATCTTCTATGGCAACGAGCAGGAGGAAGTGATTCGCAAGGCCCATGAGTTGGCTCAAATGCTGGTAAGCGCCGGCCTTCGGGTGAAAGTGGACGATCGGGACGAGTACACTCCCGGCTGGAAATTCAGCGAGTGGGAGTTGCGCGGGGTGCCGTTGCGGCTGGAGTTGGGGCCGCGCGACCTGGCCGCTTCCTCGGCCATCCTGGTGCGCCGCGACAACCGCAAGAAGGAGAAGGTGGGCTGGGACGCGCTGCTCTCTCGCATACCGGCCGTACTGGAAGAGATCCAGTCTTCCCTCTTCGAGCGGGCCAAGGAATTCCGTACCGCCAACACGCGCCGGACCAGCGACTACATCCAGTTCCAAAAAGTGATGGAGGAGCAGCGCGGCTTCCTCTTGTCTCCCTGGTGCGGAGAGAGTGCCTGCGAGGACAAGATCAAGGCCGACACCACTGCCACCGTGCGCTGCCTGACCACAGATGCGACCGAAGGAGCGGCTTGCCTTTGTTGCGGCCGGCCTGCGGCTCACTGGGCCTACTTTGCCAAGTCGTACTAGGGAGGGAAAGGCCTCTCTTTAGGGTCTCTTCCCCATCAGGTTGAGGACCTGGGTGAGGACGATAGCCCCGAGAAGCTGCCAAAAAAACAGGCTCAAGTTGTAGAGGACCGGCAGGTCGATGTAGATTTTCAAGACCGTGCATAGGCCCCAGTCTGCCAGGAAAGCGCCTACGATCCCCACTGCCGGGAAGAGCCAGCCGCCACCGGTAATCTGGCGCGTGGTCAGGAACCCGGTGATCAACCCAACCGCTCCCCCCACCAACACGATTACCAGCCAATGCCAGAAACTTACGATCATCATTGCCTAACCTCCATTTGAGCCTTCTCCTCTTCCCCATTTTTCTCCTATGTACTGCCTATTGCAGTTTTCTTGCCAGTTAGTGCTGTGTTCCTTCCATCAAAGTGATGAATACTAGCACATTCGTCGCCACCCTCCCCAACAACCATGAGCGTCTAGGTAAGCCCAAGTTATGAAGGGATATTTTCTTGTGAATATTATTAGTTTTGGCCCAAATCTCATGTGTTTACATGATAGACAAAACAATTGAATCATGAAACATTTTCTGTGGAGGCTTCCTCTCTTCTTTTATCTATCATCGTAACGAGTCTTGCAAGGCTCGCCGAGGAGGCGTGACACCGGAATCCGAGCGAAGAGGTGCTTGCACATGATGGAGCAGAAGAGCTTGAACGGGTGGGGCAGAATTGTCATGGTGGCGTTTCTGAGTCTTCACTCATCTTGCTGATTCCACCTCGGGCTGCTGGCGTGACCGGCGCCTATTTCCACCTGGAGCCTTCCAGCGGCACCCAAGAGCCCCTCTCTTTCTACGATTTCTCAATCACCGGGAACTGGGCCAAATTCCCCATCCTCAGTCTGGCCGATCAGCAGATCATCAAAGGCTTTCCGGACAAGACCTTCCGCCCCGAGAAGGTAGTGATGAAGGCACAGCTGATCAGACTACTGACCGAACGCGCCTATTGTCAACGCCACCCGAAAATGTGCCACTTTCGTCAATTGAATTTGTGCCACTTTCGTCAGTTGAATTTGCGACATCCCGTGTAGAAAGAACTTCGACATCATTTCAACGCACCCCCTCTTCATAG
>Ga0247841_10002947_pt1 | contig 32610 bp, 30 predicted proteins | sample LaCruzMarch2015__2_FD_192410 | JGI IMG/M metagenome (GOLD analysis project Ga0247841, IMG submission 192410) | Freshwater microbial communities from meromictic Lake La Cruz, Castile-La Mancha, Spain - LaCruzMarch2015_18m | ecosystem: Environmental > Aquatic > Freshwater > Lake | place: Spain...
TTGAGGAAAGAAATCGAATTGACTGTTACTAGTTCTACCCCAAAATCATCGATAAAGTTAAACTTAGCATAATTCACCTTTTCCCGGTTAAAAAAGAGCGTACAGATATCTTGCAAATAATAATACTGGACTGTTTTGGTGAGAAGAGGATTGATATCAGACAACATAAATCCATTCTCCTTTTTATGCTGATACGTCATCTCCAGGATCAGGGAAGCCATTTCCAGCAAAATATGGCTTTTGCCTATACCGGGATTCCCAATGAATAAAGCCCCAATGCCTTCCTGGTACAAGGTTTGAATACACTGATTGATCAGCTCCGGGCATGGCACAAGCTCAGGTTTGTGATCGTCCGTGTAGCCGATGTCAAAAAGATTTTTCAGGTATTCTGCTTTGTAGTATTGCCATTGATTATCCAGTTCTTCTGCCAGCTCGATCTGCCTTTGCCCTCTTTCGGGATCCAGCCGCATCCGCTCCAGTCGTTCTAAGCAAGACTTCAAGCTACCACCAATCTGTGTCATAATTTGCCTTCGATCACATCTTTGTTGGTAAAAGAGCCCATTGGCATAACCGGGAAGATTGTTTTCCCGCTATATTGGTTCATCAGCGACTCCTTAGGCAAGTCTGATTGATTCAGGTAGCCTTCGAATTTACATCCAAACAGTGTTTCGGGTCGCAGGTATTTTTGCTGGGATTGTCCCTTCCATTCTTCCGTCTTGCAGTCGATCACCCTGACAAAATCATTGTATCGAAAACCTTCGTTCCATCGTATCCGAATCCATTTCTGGGATTGCGGGGAACTTGGTTTGTAATGTGTACCCACTTTTTGGTTCAGATACAGTATGATATCCGTATAGGGAATATTGGATTTTTGATCCTTCTTGCCCTCATCCAGTGAAGGTGAAATTTTCGTAGCGACCCTATTATATATAATATTAATATTTCTTTTCTTTCCTTTCTTTTTGCTACTTTTTCTTTCTTTCTTTTCTAAAATTACTACTGCGTTTTCTGGATACTGTATCGGAAGCTGGAGGAGAGAGCGAATCACCTTGGATTTAACTCCGTCAAAATCTCTTTGGATACAAACCCTAAGCTTTGGACTGATTGATGGATTGTGCTTCTGCCAGTTGAAGAGGTAAATCTCAAACGTTGTGAAATCAAAATGGAGTTTGTGATATACAGTATCAAATCTGTCGAACAACTCGTTCACACGTTGGATATTTAATCCGGTTTCATTGCTGATTTGCAATGGATTGATACTGTATACTCCGGATGCAGAAGTGTGATCGTTGGTGAGTAGATATAAGTAAAAGAACTTCTCTTCCTGGGTGAGAGTTTTTACCCACGCATCTTTCCAGAATTCAATTTTGATGGATCGTTTGATCATAAATCCTCCTTGCGTAATTTTTTATACCCTATACTTAAATAACGTTTGAGATTGACCTTTATCGTATTTTGGCTCAATCTTTTTTTCATCTTCCGGAGGTATAACGATTGAGATGACAAAGTGTGTTGAAAATAGTTGTTAGTATCTATTTTTAGCTTCTTAAAATTTCTATATCCTTTCAAAACGTTTCGATAGAATTCTGTACTGATGATGCTTTTCAATCTTTTTCCTACTTTTTCTTTCAAAAATTTGTTTCTCTTATTTTTTTGCTTTCCGGAGGTATAACGTATGAGAAGACAAAACCTGTCGCATATCTAGAAAAGATTTTTTGATAAAGATTTTATCGATCGAGTAAATCTTCAATTGAAACAAATATAAAAATTCCTACAATTACAGCAATCTCGAGGTGATTATTGGTTCCGAGAGAGCTACAGGGACGGTGTATTTAAGATTTATTGTTTTTACAAATCAATTTCTTGAAAAAAGACCCAGAATTTTATTCCGAGAGCTTTCATAAATTTCTTCATACCAATGATGGTAATATTTTTTTCTGCTCGTTCGATCATACCGATATAAGATCGATCTACATTCATTAATGAAGCCAGATCCTCTTGGGTAAGAGCCAGTCTTTCTCTTACTGTTCTTACTTGTTCGCCAAACAGTATTAAAATGTCTTTATGTTCATTTCTATCCTTCATCTGTAAGGAAAAAGTATAGATGTTGCTATTTATAGTAACACATACTATAGTTATCATATTGAAATTAGTTTGCAGATTTATTCGTTGGTTTGATTTTGGATTTTTAATTTTTTATTATTCATCAATGGTAATGAGTTTTTAGGAGGGAAAGTATGATCCTAAGAAGATTGTTAGCTATGCTTATTGTTTTCAGTTTTATTTTCACAATTGTTAGTCATCCGATCAAACCAGCAGTTGCAATCACTGAGCCTACAAAGCCGACACTAGAATCAGCCCAAAAGATGCTTCAATCCCAAAATGGATTTTTTACCGAAAACAAAGGTCAATGGGATCCAGAAATCTTCTTCATTGGAGATACCAGTTTTGGTAAGGTAGCTTTTACAAAAGATGCCATCTACTACCAGATGATTAAAGTTACCGAAAAAGAAATCGATGAGAACAAACCTAATTCAATGGATCTTTCCGTCAATGATCCAACTAACCAAGAAAGAACTTTTCAATCTCAAACAATCAAACTTTCCTTTGTGAATCCTCAAACCCCAACTATCCAAGGATCTGAAGTTTTAACTCACTACAATAATTACTTCATCGGTAATGACCCAAAGAAATGGGCATCCAATTGCCGAAACTTTGCTAAAGTGACTTATCAGGATGTTTGGAAAGGCATAGATTTGGCTTATTTCTTCACCTCCGAAGGTATGAAGTATGAATATTATGTAGAACCAACAGCAGATATTCAGGATTTACAAATCAAAGTGGATGGAGCAGAGTTAACCAATCAAGGATCTTATTTACAGATTTCAACAACACTTGGATATTTACAGGATGCAAATCTAAAAGTATTTGATCAAATTACTAGCGCAACCATCACATCAAGCTTTACTATTCAAAACAACATTTTCTCTTTCAAAGGAATTCCAGAAAAAAGAGAAAATACAATTGTCATAGACCCATTAGTCTATTCAACCTATCTGGGTGGTAGCGATACTGACTTAACGTATGGTATTGTTGTTGATTCTCAGGGAGATGTTTATATTGCTGGATTCACCTGGAGTGCTGACTTTCCTGTTACACAGAATGCAATTCAAAAACAGAATGTATTTATTGATATTTTTATTACTAAATTGAACTCTAATGGTACCTCTCTCCTTTATTCCACGTATTTAGGTGGAACAAAAACTGATGAAGCATATGATATTGCTATAGATTCTCAAGGAAATGCTTATATCACAGGACTCACACAAAGTAGTGACTTTCCTATTACCTCAGGTGCATATCAAACTTCAAAGAAGGGGGGTATGAATTATTATGATATTTTTATTACCAAATTAAATTCTACTGGATCCTCGCTCCTTTACTCCACGTATTTAGGCGGAACAAACGATGATTATGCTTTTGGTATTGTTGTTGATTCTCAGGGTAATGCTTATGTCACAGGTTATACAAAAAGTACAGACTTTCCAACTACTTCAGGTGCTTATCAGGTAACAAATAATGGTGGTATAAGCTATTATGATGCTTATATTACTAAATTAAATTCTACTGGAACCTCGCTCCTTTACTCCACGTATTTAGGCGGAACAAACGATGAAGAAGCTTTTGATATTGCTGTAGATTCTCAAGGAAATGCTTATATCACAGGACTCACACATAGTACTGACTTTCCTATTACTCTGAATGCAATCCAAATACATTTTAACAGTGGATTTGGCCTTGATGCTTTTATTACCAAATTAAATTCTACTGGAACCTCTCTCCTTTACTCCACGTATTTAGGCGGAACAGACGATGATTATGCTTGTGATATTGTTATAGATTCACAGGGCAATGCTTATATCACAGGACTCACACAAAGTAGTGACTTTCCTATTACCTCAGGTGCATATCAAACTTCAAAGAAGGGGGGATATGATGCTTTTGTATCCAAAATAAATCCAAACGGGACTTCGCTTATTTACTCCACTTATCTTGGAGGATCTTCTGAAGAAGGAGGTCATGATGGAAATAATATTTTAAATTTTGGTATTTCTATAGATTCTCAAGGGAATGTTTATGTCGCAGGAACCACAATGAGCACAGACTTTCCAACTACTTTAGGGGCTTTTCAGACTTCAAAGAAGGGGGGAAGCGATGCTTTTGTATCCAAAATAAATACAAACGGGACTTCGCTCCTTTACTCCACTTATCTTGGAGGATCTAGTTACGAATCTATTGATGGTATTGTTACAGATTCTCAGGGAAATGCTTATATCACAGGAACCACAAGTAGCACAGACTTACCAACTACTTTAGGGGCTTTTCAGACTTCAAAGAAGGGGTTAAAGGATGCTTTTGTATCGAAACTTAATTTAGGAACTGAAATCCTTCCTCCATCTGCACCACCTAATCCAAATGGTGTTCGTATTGATCCAACTACAGTTCGAATTACTTGGCAAGCATCAACGCAAGGAACAAACCCTATTGCTAAGTACCGTATCTATAGGTCTCTTACAAATCAATTTTCTGCTTCTGTTCAAAAAGCAGAAATTACAAATTTATTGAGCTTAACCTGGGATGATACAAATGCAGATATTGGAACTAACTTTTATTATTGGATTACTGCATTCGACAATGCATCACCGCCTAATGAATCAACACCGAGTGCAATGATTACTGTTCTTAAAAATAATATAACAAAACCAAAACCACCTACAAATGTAAAATCTACTCGTATTGACGAGAATAATATTCGTGTAGCATGGGATAAAGCAATACAAGGGACCTATCCTATTCAATTCCATCAAGTATATATCAAGGTAGATGGCTCATTTCTCCCAGGTTTCCCTAAAAAATATTTAGACAATTTAGAAGATACATACTCAGAAGTTATAGCAAATTCATCAACAAATCAAATAGCAATTTGGATAACTGCGATTGATGATCACGGAAATGAATCCGATGATTCAAATAAAGTATTTCAAAATGTATTACCAACAATTTTTGTTCATGGTTGGCAAGCACTAAAAGAGGATACAAGATATGATGAAACAGAATACTTTGCAGATATGATTTATAATTTTGTTAAGCAACACAATCCATATGATTCATTTATTTCTCCAGGTTTGATTCAAAATCAATTACAGAACGATCTGGTTTTGGTACAATGCCCTTTTAAAATTAATAAACCAAAAGAAACAGATCAATGGGTAATCTATCGCTATAAATATGACGATTCAATGGGCTCTTATTACGTTAGCAATTACAATTTAAATTTACCAGGTAATAGACCCATTATTGTTTCTCGTTTCTTTTTTCCAAAGCCTAAACCTTCTCTACCGCCAAATCCTACTAAAGATCACATTTTGGTTTATTCTTTACGGTTAAAATATGAGATAGAAAAAATCAAGGAACAGGAAAACGTTGAAAAAGTAAATATTATTGCCCATTCCATGGGAGGGCTGGTAAGTAGAGGTTTTATTGAGTTTGATAAGTTTGTCAACACTCAATATCTAAATGGGTATCTTGATGATAAATTACGAAACATTCAACAAAAAAGTTTAAAAGTCCTGTATGGACAGAATTTTGTTGATGAATTTGTTGATAAATTTAAGATTAAGAAGCTGTATATAGGAGACCCTCCTGTCAATAAGTTAATTATGCTGGGAACACCTAATCATGGAGCTATGAATCGATTTGTTTTTGATGCAAAAGAACCGATTGATAAATGGATCGCCGAGATCCCTATTATGACTTATCCTTCTACGCTTGATATGCATCCAAGTAGTAATTTTCTAAACATACTCAATTATAAGGTCGATTTTTATGGAAATAATGATGATTTTGAAGATATCATTACGACAAATGTTCCCTACTATACTATAGCTGGTCAATTTCCTAATGTTGATTCTTTGCATTATGTCTGGACACATTTTCCTAACTACGATGAAATACAAGATCATTTCACTCCTAATACACGAAAATTATCTGTAAGAACTGCTTTTGATGATGGTTTTATACATGCAGATAGCGTAAAAATTGATGGTGTTCCATTTTATCCAATATTGTTTACAGATCATCACTTAATGAAAGAAGACGAACAGCCATGTAATTTAACATTTGATTTGCTCTACTCTTTATTTGATGTAAATAATTTTAAATTTGATAGCTACTGGAATTTAAATCGATTTGACATTAATGACCCTTCAAACCAATATGCTCTAATAGGTATTGTAGCTTCTCCAGTTCAATTAAATATGATTAATAGTTACGGACAAGAAACCGGAGTATCTAATGGTGTTATGCAACATGAAATTCCTGATTCATATATCGATATTTTAAACGAATCGGTTACAGTTTTCTCAGATTCAAAAGATTCTTTTAACGGTTTTTATTTTGATGTTGCTGGTGATGAATCGCTTGGTTCGCAAAAAGGACATTATGGTTTTTCTATGTTACTGAATAATTTTGAAAGTAATCAGACAACGATTCTTTCTAATCTAACACCAAACAATCAAGCTACTTCAAGTTTACTCTTTTCAACAACAAACCAATCAACGCAAGTCAATCAAGTAGATGTTTATCAATTAAACTGGAATGACTATTTGAGTCATGTACCATACCAGATGAATATTATGAAAGACTATACCGGTGATGGTGTTTTTGATGAAAGCTTCCAAACTCCGTTTTCACCAGCAACTCTAAATGGGATTGTTGATTACAATTTGATTCACTTGAACTGGACACACTCAAAGCCTGGCACTTATCCAATCAAAGGATACCAAGTTTATCGGTCTTTGGATAATCTTACTTTTTCTTTGATTGGCGAAACGACTGCAAATACTTTTACGGATTCTACTGGATTTCTCGGTAAATCTTATTATTACTACGTGTTAGCTGTAGATATCATGAAAAATCCGTCCCCTCCATCTCAAGTTATTTTGGTTGGACCAGTAACTGAACTACCAAAACCAGATTTATATCTTTCCATTGAAATGAATAAAGCTGAGTTTCAATATGGAGAAGATGTTCTTTATAAAGTTGAGATATTCAATAAAGGTAATGGAGAAGCATTTGATACAGTCTTGATTGTTACACTTCCAGATGAAATCCAATATGATAAAACGGATAAATATTTTGGTGAAGTTCAGCCTAACGGTCAAGTTATTTTCCATATTGGCACAATATCTCGAAGAGACAAAGTTATATTCCAAATAAATGCTGTTGTGGCAATTAAAATTGTGCAGGATCGAAGCGTTAGTACTATCTTCGAATTGAAAGCTAAAGATGTTGATTTAATGAGGAAGATTCTGAATAGCATATTACAACCAAAAAAGTCAGGTGATCCTGGAAGTGGATCGAATATCAGTATACAATTCCTTAACACTAAAACAGATCCAGAAACAGGGGAAAGGTATATCGATCAAGCTTCTGAGCTCGAAATGGAATTAGCTATTGGTGGATTTACATCGCCTTGTGATATCAAAATTAATTGGGGTGATGGAGTAATAGACACTATATCAAAGACCAAAGAAACATCTATGTTATGCAAACACAAATTCACATCCAAGGGTACCATGATTATTCAGATTACCATTACCGATGCGACAGGAAACACAAAAACTGTCACAGCAAAACTAAAGGTTCGGTGATTGCTTAACAATAAACCGAATAAGTTGAGTTTAGATGCATATTAAGATCGATTTAAGAACGTTGCAATTTTTATTAGGAAAGCTTTGACAAAAATTTTAGACGCCTTCTCTTAGATAGTGGATAAACATTTGTTGGAAAAGAGCTGATAGGCTAGATCGGTAATTAGGAAGAATCAGTAAGCAAGACTAATTAATCATAGAAAATTGATATGAAGATTGATTGATCTATAATCAACTTTAAAAAACTTATAGGATGCAAAAAAATGAGATTTAATGTTGTTTTAGATAAAGCAGAAGAAGGCGGATATAACGTAGTTGTGCCTGCTTTGGATGGTTGCTTTTCAGAAGGTTCCACTCTAGAAGAAGCATTAAGTAATGCAAGAGAAGCAATAATCTGTTATCTAGAAGGGAACCTTAAACAATATTCTGAAAAAAGCCAACATTACGCTTGAAGACTTAAAACAGTTGATTTAAAAAAAAGCACTGATTTAAAGAGAACAATTCTTGTCCGAAAAGCTTTGGAACAATATTTAGAAGATTTAAAAGATTACACCATAGCCCTCGATAGACTAAAGGATAAAAAAGCAGAGTATTTAACTCCAGAGGAAGCAACCAAATACCTTGGATTGTAAATGGTCGATTCGGTGGAACAAAAAAGCTTTAGATGATCTCAAAAAAATAGATGTTACACAAGCCAAGTTCATAAAAGATAAAGTAGAACAGTACCTTGTTCAATCACAAGTAGAACTTGGCGAGAAAATGCAACACATCTTTAAAGGATTTTATCGATATAGAATAGGATCTTATCGGGTTATATATTCTGTGAATCAATCGGAAGTTTTAATATTGGTTCTAGCCATTGGCAAACGAGATGAAATTTACAGTTGATTCTTTGACCAGAAACAGAAGAACTCAGCTATTGTTGCCAAGTATAAAAAAGTAATTAAAATATCGATTTCCTAACAAATAACATTTACCATTTAACAAGGAAAGCTTTGAAAAAAATTTTCCACACATTCTCCTAGACAGTGGCAGAAAAATTTGTTGGAGAAGAGCTTTCCTGTTACTACCTTATGGTTACTGGATTTCAAAAATATTGCGCATATAATCCCTTCGACTGATGCAAAATCACAAGGATATACTCCCTGTTATGTATGCTATCCACCTGGATAAAAATATTATCGGTCACACTTGTATAGATTTTTGTTTTCCATTTTTTGGTTTGTTTTGAAGCCGGATTATAATATCTCTATAAAAAAATTGATTCACATAGAAATCACTTTCTTGAGGAGTTTGATATGTTTAAAAAGTTTTTCGTAAGTTTTCTATCATTTGCTTTGATTTTGATTCCACTAAATTCATACTCTGATAGCTCAAAGTCAATCGTCCTCAAGATTAATTCAAAGACTGCGTATGTGAACTCTATACCAATCACTTTGGACGTAGCTCCTACAATAATAAATGGCAGAACCGTGGTTCCCTTGAGATTTGTTTCTGAACAATTTGGAGCAAAAAAAATTGACTTTAATTCTCCTGGTCGTGAGATTACCATAGAACTCGATGATCCGGAATCTTTAAGAGAAGATATCAAAACTCTCACAGCTGAAATTGAAACCTTAAAAAATAGAATCCGTGAACTTGAGAAACAAAAACCACCGACTCCCGAAATCCAGAAGCCATCTGCACCGCAAAATTTGCAAGGCATAGTTTCCAGTGAACAAGTTTCTCTTACATGGCTTGCTTCCATCCAAGGTACTAATCCGATTTCTGGATATAAGATCTACCGATCAGAGTTAGAGCCAGTCAATTTTAATATTATTGGAGAGACCCAGGCATCTTCATTGGACTATACGGATATTCAGGCAGAAAAGGGAAAAACATATACATACTATGTAACAGCTTTTGATACTTCTATTCCAGCTTTAGAGTCTGCTGAATCAAATAGAGTAACTATGAGTATTCCAGGCAAACCAAAACAACCTTCGAATAATCCACCCTCAGCACCAAATAATTTACAAGCCTCAATTTCAAACAACCAAGTCAATCTTAGTTGGGGCTCATCAACACCTGGCTCAAATCCTATTGATGGTTATAAAGTGTATCGCGCTGTTGATAATTCATCGAACTTTGTGTCGATCAGCACTTTAAGCTCAACATCTTTTAGTTATTGTGATTTGCAAGTTTATGAAGGGAAAACTTATACATACTATGTGACAGCTTTTGATACATCAATTCCACCAATTGAATCAGAAGGTTCAAACAAAGTCGATGTTACAATTAAAGGCTCATCCAATGATGATGTTACTGTGTATATTACGGATTCTGGAACAAAGTATCATAGAGATGGTTGTCGATATTTATAAAAAGTAAAATTGCTATCACATTGAAAGAAGCAAAAGCAAAAGGATATACGCCGTGTGGGACATGCAAACCACCTACTTTATCAATTCATAAAAAGTTCTCCATACCCACTCCTGCCTATTTTTTAAAAAGTATTTAAGTAAATGATGTTGAGGATAAAACAATTTTGCTCCATCCTTCTTGCTCTCTTATTTGTAACTTCTTCCGGACCTTCCTATGCTGTCAACCAGAATCAGTTTTGGTTCAAACAGCAGATTCCGATATCATTGACAGTTTCTTATCTGGATGTTGGACAAGGAGATTCGATTCTTCTGAAAACAAGGACTCATACTGTATTGATTGACGGTGGATCCAAGGAGGAGATGGTTGTTTACAAATTGCAGTGCATGGGAGTCAGAACAATTGATATAATCATTAGCACACACCCCCATGAAGACCATATTGGTGGATTAATCGATGTGATGGATCGATTTATAGTTGAAGAAGTGATCGATTCTGGCTTTGATTCAACCAGCAAAGTTTATAAGGATTACTTGAAATATATCGAGACCCACCATATCAAATATTCAGAAGGACGCGATGGTGAGAAAAGGAATATTGACGGTGTTGAGATGACGATAATAAATCCAGCAGAACCTCTCAAGGGAGAAATGAATGAAAATTCCATAGCTCTATCAGTAAAAGCAGGAAGAATCAATTATTTATTTATGGCAGATGCAGGTTTGACCGCGGAACATCAAATTCTTAAGCGTTACCCGAATCTGGATTGCACCATTCTCAAAGTGGGACACCATGGGAGCAGTGGAAGTACTGGTAAAGAATTCTTATACCAGATCCGTCCCTGTGAAGCTATTATTTCTGTTGGAGAAAATACATATGGTCATCCCAACGAAGAAGTGCTGAAACGATTAAAAGATGTAAGAGCCAGATTATATCGCACCGATCAATATGGCACCATCACCATTACAACCGATGGGGTTATCTATACAATCCAAACGGAGAGACTTGATATCCTGGATTTAATCAGAAGGAGCACGAATGATGGAAAAATGGACTAGATTCATAATGGTTTTGGTTTACATTTTAGCAATCTTTCATATTGTGAATTCTATAATTCAATTTTATTATGTTGGAAGAATCTGGTTTTACGGAGCAATAATTTTCTATTTTTTATCAATATTTATTGTTATTTTTGTCATTAAGAAAAAAAGCAAAAAGCTATTTCATTCAAAGAAAGCCAATTTTTATGCTAGTATAGGAGCATTATCTTTCTTTCTTTTCTTAACATTTCAATCTATAAACCGTTACCTCATAAAGAATCGAGTGGAAACTACAACATGGTGGTATATTTGTTTATTTGATGTTCTTCCAATAATATTTTTGACCAATTATTTATTTTTTATCGTATATTCTAGCGATATAAGGAAAAAAGAATTAGCGGAAGGAGAAAAATGTTAAACGCAAGACAAAACAAAGTGTTGTGGATCCCAAGAGTTATCCTTCTTATTAATTTTTTATTTTTTCTTATTTATGGAGCACTTTATTGTGGTGAAATCGTTGCTATCGAAATATCAGTTGTTCAATTTATTCTATTAATTTCTTTTTTTGTTCTTACTTTCAGAAAAGCAATTGTAAGCGGAATTTTATTTATCCTCATGAGTCCTTTTGATTAATGGTATGGTATCGCTTTTTATCATTCCAAGGTATGTGTATCTAATATTAATCGGTTATTTTGTTGGTGTATTTTTATATTTAATTACTTCACCAAAGTGTTGACTTTTTACAGTTGACGAAGATCAAAAACTAAAAAGAAAGAAGAGGAAATCAGTAGGATAGAACAACAAATTGAAGAATTGCAGGAAAAACTAAAAGACAATTTTCAGTATCCTGAGGGAAAAGCACTAATTCAAAATAAAAGAAATCTTAGAAAAGTAAATCAAATATCGATTTCCAAACAATTAGTGTTTACCCTTTGCTCTGGAAAGCTTTGACAAAAAAGACAAATTTGTTGGAGGAGAGCTTTCCGATTTTGCCAGAGAGCCTTCCGTATAAATGTAAATTTATTAGAAAAGAAAATTGCAGATAGAGACATAAATCTCGTGATAACCTTGGAAGTTCTAGAACTTGTCGATTTGTAGAAAGTTGTATCTTAGATATAATGAATCTCAAGTAAACTTTATATTTAAGAATTGAGGTATTTGTAATGAACTTGGCTAAAGTATCTTCTAACGGGCAAATTACGGTTCCGGTTGAAATACGAAGAAAATTGAAACTTCAAGAAGGAGATAAAATCTTGTTTCTAGAAAACGAAAAAGGGGAAATCATCTTGCAGAATTCATCCAGAATTGCCATCAAAGAAGCTCAGAAAGCTTTAAAAGATGTTAATGTATCGGAAGAAGAAATTCTGAAGGATGTCATGGAACTCCGCTACTCAAAAGATCATTAATGAGAGTCATGATCGATACGAATGTAATTATTTCAGCGATATTAAAAGAAGGTAGTCTGCTCGATTTAGTTGTAAATGAAGTAGCAGAGAGACAAGAACTCATTCTATGTGATTATATTATTAAAGAATGTTATGAAGTAGCATTGAAACGTTTTCCATCAAAAATAAAAATTATTGATAGATTATTTGCTAACCTTCGTTATGAATTAGTTTCAGCACCAAGATTTGGTGAAATAAAAATGAAGGATGTCAAGGATCAGCCAATTTTAAATGCTGCTCTCGAATATAACGTTGATGTTTTAATAACTGGCGATAAACATTTTTTGAATCTTGATATTGAAATACCAGAAATCTGTTCACCTGCAGAATACAAAAGGAAATATATTGGATAAAATTGTAATTTTTGGCTGTGGAATGAATCAACTTATACATGGAAAATTCGAGTGATTCTTAATTTTTTGTTTCTAGGAAAGCTTTGACAAAATTACAAAAATTTCTTGGAGAAGAGCTTTACTACAGATTCCGACGCAAATTGACCTGTTCTGGAGTGTAAACTTAGAGTAGCGTGACTACTCCAAATTGTAATATTTAGAGTACCGGATATAATACAAGCATTATGATTGCTCGAATTTATAAAGATTTACAAAAGTATTTGTCGTACAAAAAAGTAGTTATTCTATATGGACCTAGACAAGTTGGCAAAACTACTCTGATCGAGGAGTTCCTAAAAACCTATTCAGGGACGTATCGTTTTGATACTGGTGATGATATTGAAGTACGCAATGTTTTTTTATCCGAGAGCAAATCACAACTTCTTGATTATGCTGGAAGCAACAGCCTGATTGTTATTGACGAAGCTCAACGGATCCCGGGAATTGGGTTGGGTTTAAAAATATTGGGTGACGCTTTGCCAAAGACATATTTTTTGATTACAGGATCTTCTTCTATTGAGCTTTTAGGGCAAGTCGGTGAACCACTGACCGGCAGAAAGAAAACCTTGTTTTTATACCCTCTTTCTCAAAAAGAGATACATCCCAATCAAAACCGATTTGATATGAAACGGAATCTAGAATCCTATTTGCTTTTCGGGGTGTATCCCGAGGTGGTTACGATTCAAAATAAAAAAGAAAAAGAAGACTATCTAAAGGAGCTGACCCACTCTTATTTGCTCAAGGATATCCTGGAAATGGATAAGGTCAAAAACTCGCAGGTTCTTCTTGATTTGCTTCGATCCCTTGCGTTTCAGATTGGCGGAGAAGTATCTCTTTCTGAACTGAGTCGAAACTTACAAATCAATGCAAAGACAGTAGCAAGATATATCGATTTGCTGGAGAAATCTTTTATTATTTTTGGATTGCGAGGGTTTAGCAGAAATCTAAGAAAAGAAATTACTAAAATGCGTAAGTTTTATTTTTTTGACAATGGAATTCGAAACGCCCTTATATCGAATTTTAATCCTCTATCTCTCCGGAACGATATTGGCATGCTTTGGGAAAACTTCCTATTTATGGAAAGGCTCAAAAAGCGATCTTATGATGATATTAATGCGAATATTTTCTTTTGGCGAACTTGGGATCAAGATGAAATAGATCTTATCGAAGAACGGGAAGGTCATCTGTTTGGATATGAATTTAAGTATAAATCACAAAAAAAGTTAAAAATCTCTAGCTGGCAGGAAAACTATCCCGATGAACCTGTTGAAGTGATTGACTCAGAGAATTACCCTGAGTTTATATTATAAATACCCGGTCGTTTTTTAGACAGTGGCAGAGAAATTTGTTGGGGAAGATCTTTCCATTACATGATTTGGATATTTTTGTTTTCCCTTTCACGGAAGATCCTGATTCTTTTTGTTTTGGATACTAAGAGCAAAGGCTTTGTCTAACTAGGATTTCGTATCATTCTTTTTTAAAATAATCACTGCTTTAGTAATTTCCTGGAAAGCTTCTTCTTCCAGAGTTAAAGCTTTACGGATCACTTGAATCAGGTCAAGCCTTCCTTGCTTTGATCGAATGTTTGTATCCGATGTGTCTGCTTTTTGGATCTCACCAATCAATGCCTCCCATTTTTGACAAGCACTTTCTATAATATCAATAACCTCACCATCATAGCGTTTTTGCATTTCCCGGAGATACATAATAGCTATTTTCCGGTTCCATTCTAAATGCCAGAAAGCATTATCATGCCATCGTCCCTCTCCAATATGTTCAAAATCTTCCAGACATCGAATCCAGATCATATACGTTTCTCTACCGGTATGCCATCCCCATTTTGTGTAGGGATTTTCAGGTAACAGAACCTTTTCTTGATGTAATGAAACGGCATAGGTTAAAGATTCAAGATCAGCAACTAAACGATCTAGTTGCTTTTGTTTCTCCCCTAAGACCAATAAACGGAAAGGTAAGGTTGATTCTTCAATCCGTTGAATCTTTTCCAAGCCTTGTTTTACGTTGGGACAAATTCCTAGCAATGGATAAATCTGGTCGTCTATACCAGTTATTATGTATTGATTTGGACAAAAGAAGGCAATACAAGGTTTTTGGTTTGAAAGAGATTCATATATGATTGGCTCAAACCAATTCTTGTTTTCCGTTTCTGGAGAACATATTTCCTTTATTTCCCATCCTGCTGTTTTTCCCAAAAAATTAAGACGAATAAGTGTCATTGGCTCAAGAGGCCACCATCCGATATCCACAGCACCATTAATTCGATTCCGCTCTTCCCCCTGCATAATGAAAGCTTGTCCTGTATCACCAATCATGGTTATATAATCAACTTTTTGGCCCAGATAATTAAGAATCAGGCCAAGTCCACGAACATAGTTATTCATCCATCCTTGGTGCCAAGATGGCTTTCCTGCTGGAACCCAGTTAATTTGAGCAAACATTTCTTCCATCCTTCTCTCTTAAAAATGGTCTTTCTTTTTCCATTTTACAAAATTTTCTTTGATCTGAAAACCAAGGCAATCAATTAAAAATTATTGTAAACTAATATTCATGCACCATGAAGAAAGAAATATTTCAATCATTGTCCCCCAACACAAAGAAACATAAAAGGGAACATTAAACAATATTCTGAAAAAAGCCAACATTACGATTGAAGACTGAAAGAGATTGTTTAAAAAAGCAAGCTTATTCCTGGATTTCAAAAATATTACGCAGATAATCCCTGCGACTGTGCAAAATCCTGTGAATGATAATGATATCGTCAATCAAACGATAAAAAACCATATATGGATGAATCACAATAAACCTGTATCCGCTTGAAATAAGAGTAAATTCATCTTCGGGTAATACCGATCCCAGATTGGGGAAATCAGCTAGTTTTGTAATAGAAGCATCGAATTTTTTAAGCAATTTCTCAGCACTGTTAACATTATCCTTTGCGATGTAGGAGAAAATTTCGTCTAAATCATCTAAAGCAGATGGAGCGTAAAGAATCTTATTCCTTGGTAGCATTTATCTTTTTTTGCATTCTTTTAATTGCTTCACTATGTTCAATCAATGGTTCTTTTTGTGATATCTGCTTTTCCGAAACCAAAAGCTTTACCTGTAATTTTATTCGAGACTGCATCCGTTCATAAGCTTCATGACTCATTACTACCAGATCAGCTTCCCCGTTTCGTGTTATCATGATTGGCTCATCCAGTTCATGACAAAGCTTTGAAAAGCCATTATAGTCCTGGCGAATCGTTGTCGATGGCTTTATATTCATTCGTGGTTTCTCCTTAGCTATCATTTATCTGACATTATAATAGCATATTTATATCAGAATCCCAATTAAAGAACTTCAACAAACCCAATGACAATATCCACAGCTAAAGCAGTTATACCCATTGGTGCTTTCTCGACAAAGGAGGCATTTCTGGCTTCCGTATCCAGAATTCTTGCTTGATCGCACAGAATCACGCCTTTTGTTTTTAAGGAATCATCAAGACGGATATGAAAAGGATGGTTTTTGTCTGTATTTGTGATCGGACAAACCATGGTTAGGTTGCTAAATCGATTAAAAACAGTATTGCTGATAACCAAAGCAGGTCTGCGTCCTTTTTGTTCATGTCCTGCTTGCGGATCAAAGTCAAGATAAACAATATCCCCTTGGTTTACCATATTTCTTTTCCTACTGGCTTGCCCCAATCCATTTCTTTTTGAGACTCGCTTATCTTCGGCGCAATCTCCTCAAGGCTGGATCCATAGAATTTATGCAATCGATCCCCTATTTTAAGATGTTGGTTCTCACTTACTTTTTTTATAATGATCTTATCCTGATCTGTAAAAATTTCTACGGAGTCTTCGCTGGAAAGGGATAATGTTTCTAGAAAAGCTTTTGGGATTCGAATTCCCTGGCTATTCCCCCATTTCTTAATTTTTGTATTCATTTGGTGCTCTCCTTTTAATCTATACGGATATACAAAGTATAAATAAGATATAGAATTAATCAATTTTGACTTAACAGGAGTGAAGTAATCGATTTGATCTACTGGTTTTTGTACTGTTCTATTTCATCGAATTTATAATCAAGCTCTATGCCAGCCTGACGAAACATCTCCTCAGATTCGCCCCCGGCATGGTATCTTTTTTCACAGTACACCCGTTTGATCCCGCAGTTGATAATCAGCATCGCACATACCCGGCAGGGAGTCATCTTACAGTATAGGGTGGCTCCGTCGATCGAGATACCCTGTCTGGCAGCCTGACAGATCGCATTTTGTTCGGCATGGACGGTACGAACGCAGTGCTGGGTGATGTTGCCATCCTCATGGATTGTTTTTTTCATCTGGTGGCCTACTTCATCGCAATGGGGAAAACCAAGGGGAGAGCCGACGTAGCCGGTTACTAGTATTTGGTGGTTCCGCGCAATCACACACCCGCTTCTGCCACGGTCGCAGGTAGCTCTCTTTGATATGGCGTATACTACTTCCATAAAGTATTCATCCCAGGAAGGTCGAACATATTTTTCTTTGTTAGTTTCCAAGTTCATGCAGGATCTCCTTTACTTGTTTTACCAAATCAAAGTATTCTTTATTGTTGACAATCGTATAGTCTGCCATAGCGATTGGCCCGCCTTTATCAGATTTCTCGATCTCCCGATAATCCCGGCTGATGGCTTCTTCTCTTGTTAACGGTCGGTTCCGTCCAGTTGGGTCGGATGGATCTAGCTTGCGATTGGCCAGCCTGGCATATCGGATCTCTGGTGGAGCATATACAGCGATAACGATAAGCTTGTCCTGGAAATGTTCTTTGAGTATTTTATATTCTGCAAAACTATACATCCCATCGCCGATCACATTGCCTTTTTGGATCATTTCGTCAAATTTGGGTAGATTCAAAAGAGCAAAAGCTCCCATTCCGTAAGTTTCTCTGAGCTCTTCCCGCACAAGTCGTTCATTTTCTTCACAGATGGGCAGGTTTCTTTTTTTTAGCTCATCCATGGTTATCTGACCGAAGCGAATGTACTGGTAATTCTCTTTGATAAAGAAATCAGACACCACGCTTTTGCCAGCTCCACAAAGCCCTGATATGCAAACGATCCGATATAGCTTCACTTAAGTTTAGTCGACTTCCTGGATGACCATTTCACCAAAAACAACATCCGCCTTGATTTCTATAGGATTCGAGGATCCAGCATAACTTGAGGTAGTATAGGTCCTATCCCCAAACGAAAGAGATCCAGAATCTGGGAATTTGATATTGCCAAATACACAGTTGCCTTTAATGATAATGGGGTCGGTTTTTTTTATCTTTACAATTGCCTGTCCAAATACGACGTCAGCTTTAACAAATTGTTTTTTATCTGTTTTGTTAATATCGGTAAAATCGAAAACTCCCGAACCAAAAACAACACTGTATTTATCATTTTCGCTAGTTGCTTTGATTTTAGCTTCATTAAATATTACTTCATGGTCATTTTTTATCCCATAATACATTTTGGGACCAACCAGCAGTTGAATACCGAGTAGGATGAGAATAGAAGCAATGATAATGGAGCCGATGGGAATCTTAAAATGAAATGTGGTATTCAGAATTAAAAGTACCCCCCAGATAACCAATACTAAACCCCAGAAATATCCACTAAAAAACATTCGCATGGAATTCTCCTCCCAAATAATTAAATTTTTGCTAACAAGCGTTCCAGCAACACTTTGCGTCTGGAATCAAATTTTACATTTCTGCCTAAGTTCTTTAAGGATTTTTCCATAGTGCTTCCCACATATCTTAGCTCATCGTTTACACCTGGCAGTTCGATATCGGACAATCCCAGTAGGGTATAATAAAATGGAAACCGTTTCCATTTGCCTTTGCCATCCCTTAAGGTTTTTAAAATTTTTATTCCTTTGCTGAGTCTCTCTTCCGGGTAGTCCAAACAACCACTGCTTAAGCTCCGCCAATAAGAAACGGAACATTTACCGCAGCAAAACATGCCTGTTTTTCCCCCCATCGATTCTTCTCCCGGTCTGATCCGTTCCTCCATGATATTTTTTGCTGTTACCAGCGCATCCTTAATATTCTTTGTTTTTACTTCCAGTTTATTAAGAGCACGCATTGATTCTTCTCCCAGGATATGAGCCAAAGATGCTTGTGAGTTGAATTCCTCACCGGTAAAGGTAAACGTTTTATTCTCATAATCTTGTTTGGTGGGAGCAAATAAACCAAAATAGGAGCCCTTAAGTCCTAACCGGCTGACAATCCATTCTGCAACTTTTTCTTTTTCTTTTACGGGGATCGGTTTCGATAGAAACAATGATTCATTTACCCGGTCTAGTGTACTGGCAAGACTCGTTTCATCCAAGAAATCCATCGAAGTTCCTCCTTTATGAGAAGAATTTACTCTGCTTCCATTTTATTCAAATTGAACCAAAACAAAATAACAAACGTATTTAAATTGTTGGTTGTGTGGGAAAATATTGACATTTTCAGAATACATTTACAATTAGGTTCACAAGGAAAGAAGGAGGTTTATTTATGCGTACCTTCCGATTAGTTGTTTCATTGGTGGTGGTTTGTTTGATTACAAGCATGGTACAGCAATTGCCTTTTAGTAAAGCTGGTAATAGTAAGGGCACCTTGCGACAGATTTCCAACATGGAAAGCGGATGGGTTGAGGAATATCGTGCCAACAACACCATATATAGTTCCAATCTATTTGTGGAAGGGAAAGGATCTCTTCAGCTTACTACAGGATATGATACTGGGTTTAGCGGTGCTCATCTGGATATCGATCCGACCAATTTTGGTATGTGCGGGTTCCGGATGTTTGTCCGATGCGCGGATTGGTATAAGGCAGAATATTTTACTCTAAATCTTTCTCCATATAAGGATTGGCATGATTTTTTCTGGGTGGAGCTAAAAAGCCTTTTGAACACGCCTCCGAATGGGGAATGGATCGAATTAGTACTTTCACAAAGCAATTTCTATACCGTCGGCAATCCATCCTGGTCATCGATAACCCGTATTCAAGTCATTGCGGGATCTAATCAATATCGCCCCTTAACGTTTGGTGTGGACGATTTCTCCTATTTTCAAAATAATCGCAAAGCTTCGGTAAGTATCACGTTTGATGATGGGCAGGAGTCTGTTTTTACAAAAGCAAAACTATTGATGGATGCGTATGGATATAAGGGAACATTATTCTCGATTCCATCCTTTATTGATCAGCCTGGCTTTTTAAATCAGTACCAGATGGAAGAGCTGAATATTGGCGGTTGGGATATTGGAGGCCACAGCAATTTGTATTTGACAGGGGTTCCGGATGAAATGATTGAGGCTGATTTGCTAGCCACAAAAAACTATCTGACGTCCCGGAATTATCGAGGAGCCGATATGTTTGCGCTTCCCTATGGATTATACAATGAGAAAGTACTCAAAAAAGTGAGAGAACATTTTAATTGGATTCGCCCGGATGATAGCATGTATCAACCAAGCGGGTATGTTTCCAACGATCGGATCAATTCCCAAGTAGTTGTTCCCAATGACATCCCAATTTCTGTGGTGATGAGTTGGATTGATCAAGCCATAAAAAATCGAGATTCCTTAGTTCTCGTTTTTCACAAAATTGAAGACAATCCACAGTATGAATCGGAATATTCAACAGAAAGTTTTAAAGCAATACTCGATTATATGCAGGCGAGGAATATACAAGTAATTCCTATGAGCCAGATGGTTTATGGTACGGAATAAGCAAAAAGTTCTAATAATATTGATTGTATCGACTTTCAGCCTTTCATTTCTTAATAAGGAAGGCTTTGGTGCAACGTATGCAACGTCGATCCCTATCTTAACGTATCATGATATCGGGAATCAAAACAATCCTTTTACCGTTAAGCCAAATGAGTTTGAAGCGCATATGAAATACCTGTCTTCCAAAGGGTACACTTTTTTGGTACCAAATGACATCGACTTATACATTCGGGGAAAGAAAAAATATCCTCAAAAATCTATTATGATCACATTTGACGATGGATGTAAAGGTGTTTGGGAGTATGGATTGCCTATCATGAAAAAGTATCGTGTTCGAGCAACAGTCTTTATCGTGTATTCATTTTTAGAACGCGATCAATACTTATCCTTTTCAAATCTCGACGATATAGTGGAAAGTAATATATTCTTTATTGGATCGCACACCTACGACCTTCATCAAAGTTTTTATTACAAAGAAGAGAAAAAAACAATACCAGCCACATTGAAGCAAATTGGTGAGTCAGAGCAAGCCTATCATGCTCGTGTATTACAGGATTTACAAAAATCAATCATGGCCCTGGAAGGTATTTATCCCAATATGGCTGTCACCACATTTTCCTATCCGTTTGGAGCTTGCAACAAGGGATTGGAAAAGCTGGTCCAGCAAGCTGGATTTCAATATGCCCTTTCCTATAATAGCAACAAAAGAGACCTAATGAGTCGAAATTCAAATCCGCTGCAAATTGAACGTTATCCCATTTTACCAGGAACTGCTCCTAAGGATTTGATCATCCATTAAGCCACTATTAACGGTTTCCGTAAGGGACCTAGTGCTATTTGCTTGTCCTATGGGGGATATTTCGGCTGGATTTGTTTCATCTTCCCGCCTTCTAGAAGGTGTCAAGGGGCATCAGGAGATTCAAAAGGCTTATCCAAAAGAAGAGTCAGAGATTCCAGTTTCAGTTGTTTGGGAAACAGATCGGTTTTTGCTGGAGATTACAGGCCGAATTGATCGGAAGTATTGGGAAGATTCTATGTGCTGGGTAGAAGAAATTAAAACCACTGCATTGCCTTTGACAAGCATAAGCATGGATTCTTTCCCAGAATACTGGATACAGGCAAAATTGTATGCTGTGATGGTCCTTCACAATAATCCCCTTGATATGATTGGCGTTAAGCTTACGTACATGCAAATTCGATCCCGAGAAATCGTATTCTTTACAGAAACGTTCACCAAAGATACTCTTCTTGCGTTTGCCAAACAAATCATTGAAGAATTTGTAAATTACCAGGCATCCCAGCTGGACTGGAAAGAGATTCGAAATCAATCGATTCAAACCCTAGCCTTTCCCTTTTCTTCCTGGCGGTTGGGGCAAAAAGAGCTATCTGATCTTGTTTATCAAGCGATTCAGGAAGAGAATCAACTTTTTACGCAAGCTCCAACGGGTATTGGTAAAACAATCGCTGTATTGTTCCCGTCCATTCGGTCCTTAGGGGAGAAACAAGCTGACAAGATATTTTATCTGACGGCAAAAACAGTCACTCGTTTGATTGCAGAGCGCTCTCTGGATTTATTGCGAGACAAAGGACTTCATATCCGCTCTGTTACGTTGACGGCAAAAGAGAAGATGTGTTTTCAGGATGTAATGATGTGCGATCCAGATGTATGTCTTTTTGCGAAAAACTACTTCAAAAAACTCCCTATGGCTTTGGCCGAATTACTTCAAAACGAAAGGATGGACCGGACCAATATTGAAATGGTGGCGCAAAGGCATGAAGTATGTCCATTTGAACTTTCATTGGACGCCTCTCTTAAGGCTGATTGCATCATTTGCGATTACAACTACGCCTTTGATCCCAAAGTGTATTTGAAACGATACTTTCAGGATACTACCGGAGACTATATTTTCTTGATTGACGAAGCTCATAATCTCGTGGAAAGAGCCAGGGAGATGTTTTCAGCTACCCTGCAGAAACAAGCCATTTTAGAGCTGAAAAGAACCACAAAAGATACAGCTCCTAAAGTATCCAAATCATTGCAAGCGATTAACAGCTTTATGGTGGACCTGCGCAAAGAATGCCTGGATTCCGAAAGAGGGTACCTGGCTTTGGAGGAGAAACCAAAAGCACTGGAGCCTTTGCTGAGAAATTTTATCGATGAAGCGGATTTATGGCTGTCTCGTAACGAAAAGACACCTTTTATCGACAAACTGATTGATCTCTATTTTCAGGTTTTCGGATTCTTGCGGTCGATGGATTGGTATGATGAAAAATTTGCCACCATGATTACCCATGTAAAAAATGATTTGGAAATAAAACTGATTTGCCTGGATCCATCACATTTGCTTTCAGAAGCCCTTGAGAGGAGCAAATCATCCATTTTCTTTTCTGCCACTCTTACACCTCTCCAATATTTCCGGGACATTCTTGGGGGTAATAGCGACGCTATCTTGCATACCTGTCTCTCTCCTTTCCCGCGAGAAAATTTGTATATTCTGCTGGATGACAAGATTTCTACAAAGTATAAGGACCGTGAGAGGTCCTACGATCGCATTGTCGAAGCGATTGAAGGATTGGCAAAGAGCAAGGCGGGAAACTATCTTGTTTTCTTCCCTTCATATGAGTACATGCGTGAGGTGGTCTACCGTTTTTCGTTTGCCTGTCCTGAAATCCGGACAATAGTTCAGAGAAGCTCTATGCATGAAGCTGAACGTGAAGATTTTCTTTCCCAGTTTGAAGAGGATGTCGAAGAAACTATGGTTGCTTTTGCGGTGATGGGAGGATTGTTTGGAGAAGGGATCGATCTCGTAGGGGAGAGATTGTCTGGAGCGATTATTGTTGGGGTTGGCCTGCCCCAAATTTGTCTCGAAAGGGAGATGATTCGGCAGTATTTTCAGCAAACGCGGGGCACTGGTTTTGAATTTGCCTATGTTTACCCGGGGATGAACAAAGTATTGCAAGCATCTGGTCGAGTGATCCGATCCCATACGGACAAAGGGGTAGTGATTCTCCTGGATGAGCGATTTTCTTTCGGACAATACAAAAAGCTTTGCCCGGAGCATTGGCTTCCGATCCCAAGGTTGAGCGATCCCAAGTCCTTGCAAGAGATTTTAAAGAAATTCTGGGAGAAATAAAAGTCGGATTTGAAAGGAAAGTTTTCAATGATACTGAAAACAATCATCATTTGCTTTTATAGTTAACAACATTACAATGTAGTTGTTTTGCAAAGTTAACAACATCCTAATGTAGTTGTTTTAGAAATTGGAGGGATAAGTGCAATTAGAGAGAATGAATCCTTGGTGGAATTTAAAAAAAGTTCCTTCAGATTGGCTTGGAACCAAAAGGATAGTTCTGGTTTCTTTGCTCCCTTTTATACCGAAGCGGATGGCAATCTTCTTCATGGAGTGCGCAGAGTGGGTAAATCAACACTCATGTTCCAATTAGTACAACATCTAATCGATGAACAGGTTAATCCTTATGATATCCTTTACTTTACATTTGATGAATCTCTTATTAATTTGGAAGAGTTATTGCTTGTTTTTGAAAAAGAAGTACTCAGGGAACCTTTACAAAGCAGAAAGTTATTTATTTTTCTTGATGAGATACAGAAACACCCCCTTTGGTGGGACAAGATAAAGCTATTCTATGATTTGTATCCGAATATCAAGTGGGTCTTATCTGGATCCAATGGGCTTATGTTACATAAAAAAATGACAGAAAGTCTTGCGGGGAGGGTGTTCTCTTTTCAGATACACCCTCTCACTTTTCCCGAATATCTTTCCTTCCATCAAATTATGTGGGATAAAAAGCACATAGAGATTCAACGGGCAACTTTAGAGCCTTATATCAACCATTACCTTGAAACTTCAGGGTTTCCAGAACTTTTTAATGAGAAAGAGAGCCAGGTGATTCATCAGTATTTTCGAGAAACCGTTGAAAATAGAATCATTTTTCAAGATATTCCCATGCTCTTTAAAATTGAAGAACCTCTTTTATTGCAACAACTTTTTAAAATCATCTCTAGTAGTCCTGGGATGACAGTCATATATACACATCTTGCCAGTGATCTAAAACGTGATTGGAGAACGATCGAGTCATACCTAGGCTATCTGGAAAAATCATATTTGCTTCGTCAGCTGACCGTATATAGCTCAAACATGCTCACATCCAGAAAAAAATTAAAAAAATTCTATCCTACTTATAGTGCTTTCTCTTTTTTACAAAATTCGACAAAAGAGGTGGATAAAAATTTTCTAGGTCATATCGTGGAAAGTGTTGTTGTCCAAGTTACAAATTCACAGTACTATATCCAGACTCCAAAACAAGAAGAAATAGACTTACTGATACAAAAAAACAATATGTTTTATCCGGTAGAAGTAAAATATCGAAATGAAATAACGACAGGGATGATTCAAAAAATGGCGAATTTGATAAAAAAACTTAATTATCCTGTAGGATACATGATTACCCAAACAGAGAAAAAAACTCTTCATTTTGACTCAGTTTCAATACATTTGGTTCCGTTGTTTGAGTTTCTCCTTCTTGGCTTGGAATCATGATATCTGTTACAGGAGCTTTTAATTTTACGGGTCGGTATATCGCTAAAGAACTACTTCAAATGGGAGAGAAAGTTCAAACGCTAACCAATCACCCAGAGCGGGATCCATTTGGTGGAGCTATTGCCTCGTTTCCGTTGGATTTTACAAAACCTGAAAAATTGGTTCAACTCCTGCAGGGAACCAAAATTCTTTTCAATACTTACTGGGTACGTTATCAGCATGGAGCGATCTCTCATCAACTGGCTGTGGAGAACATTAAAATATTAGTCGACTGTGCGATGAAAGCTGGAATAAAACGGTTTGTACACATTAGTGTTACCAATCCTTCCCTGGAAACCAATCTTCCTTATTTTAAAGGGAAAGCGGAAGCAGAAGAGCTGATCAAACGCTCAGGTATCTCCTATGCTATCATTCGACCCTCCTTGATTTTTGGAATTGAAGATGTGTTAATCAACAATATTGCCTGGCTGATCCGTCATTTTCCTTTATTTCCGATATTTAATAAGGGAGAGGCATGGATTCAACCTGTTTTTGCGGAGGATAATGCCAAGATAGCTGTAGAAGGTGGATTTAAAACCGAGAACTTGATTTGGGATTCTGTTGGTCCTGAGAGATTTCCATTTGCTGAGATTGTCAGGATGCTTGCCAAAGCATTATCTCGAAACATCTGGATCCCCCGGATTCCAAACACCCTTACTCTTTCCTTATCCCGAATCATCGGATTCTTGCAAAAGGATCAGCTTCTCACGAGAGATGAGATGATTGGTTTGCTGGAAGACCGTTTAATCTCGAGCGATGTCACGCGTGGCACTACCTCTTTTGCAACATGGATCCAAGAGAATTCTGGTTTTCTGGGTACAAAATATTTGAATGATTTCAACCGTTACTATCGATAAAGTATGGTGCTTAGTTAAGCTATGATATAATTACTGTATGGACGTAAAACCTAGACCTAATGAGAATAGATATCGTGAAATTTTAAGTCGGATGACCTATGAGCAAAAAATACTTAAAATTGTAGAGCTAAATGAATTAGGTAAGGATCTCTTTATTGCTGGTTATTTGGATCGAAACCCGAACATGACTCGAGATGATGCATTAAAAGCATATCGTCAGTATAAAATAAAATGTCCCAACAACAATTATTAATTAGTGCCGTCCGGATATTAGATGACAACTCTATTCCTTTTATGATTAGTGGGTCATTTGCCTCCAGCATACAGGGGGAGCCACGAATGACCCATGATATCGATTTCGTCATCCAGATTCATGAAGAAGATATTACGAAAATAATTAACGCGTTTAAGCAACCAGAATATTATCTTTCCGAATCTTCAGTTTATGAAGCTTTTGAATTTCAAAGTCTTTTTAATGTGATTGATGTTTTGGAAGGGGATAAAGTTGATTTTTGGATATTAACCGAGGATGTCTATGATCAGGAACGGTTTGCTAGAAAAAAACAAATTTTAATCTGGGGAGAGAGTATTTTTGTATCTTCTCCCGAAGACACGATTCTTAAGAAACTTCATTGGTCTAAGCTGTGTGGTGGTAGTCAAAAGCAAGAATTTGATGCCCAGAAGGTTTTTGAGCATAATAAAGACCTGTTAGACAGGAATTATCTGCAAACCTGGTCTGTTTATCTTGGCGTTGAAGATCTGCTAAGCTCTATTCTTATATCGTAATTGTAATCTCTCCGGTTTTAGCATTCCAGTCGATTTTGGCGCCAAAGGTTTCGACAATAAAGCGAAGGGGTAAAAAAGTTCTTCCATTTTTGATTTCTGGGGGAGTATCCAACTTTGAAGTTATACCATTGACCATGGCATTGTTGTTACCAATTTGTAATGCAATCACTTTGTCCCGAGATTTTATGGTGATACCCCTGCTAGCTGGATCAAATTCTACGATACTGCAAAAAGCTTCTGCAATCACTCTCAAAGGGACCATAGTTCTCCCATTTTTAATGTACGGAGGCGCTTCGATGGTTTCGATTTTCTGGTTGGTTTGCACAACAGAAGATCCAATTTTTAAGACCATCTTTAGCTCTCCGGTTACGTAAAGGTCTAAAGTTTCCGTTTTATCGTCAGGATATTGTAATCTGATTGTGTATTTGTTATTGCCAGGGCAGGTATGAACCGGAATTAACAAAATTCCATCTTTTCCAGCTATCCCTTTTTCTGGTTTCAACAGTTTTGTCCTGGGTTCTGTTTTCATCACTACCGAAAAGTTTGTAAGGTTGGTCCGAAAAATTAAAGTTGGGTTCATAATGTTCATATTAGGGCTTAAAAACTCATAACGAGGTTGATTTTCACCTATTTTCCGTAAAAGAGTTTCATTCGTCTTGGTCATTTTGCTTGACAGATTGGTAGCTTTCAGGGATACCTTTTGTAACTGTGATTCATTCATGGGGTTTTTTGCTTTAATCTCAATGATGGCAGATTCAAAAGGATTTAGTCGAACAGAAGAAGTCATCAATATGGAATACTCGATTCCATCAACACTATAATCAGTATTAGGCGGGTAGATGCCTTTGTCTGGAAAATCCAACATAAAATCTTCAATTTGGTTTCCCAGGTTCGAAAGGCGGAAAGATGCTTTTAGGATGGATGTGTTGTCAACTTCTATATTGAATTTCTCCGAGTACAAATCAAAATCGTAAATTGGTGTTTCATATAAATTCACGTACCGGGATTGGTAAATCTGCTTGGAGTCATTGTCCTGGATAAAGAGTAGACAGTAGACATTATCGAGGTTTATGCCCGGATCTATTTTGGATTGCAGATGAAATTGGATTTTATCCGATATCTTGCCTGCTTTTGATCCATCCATTAAAAGTAAAGGTGTGCCAAAGGAATCATTTTTCTCGGGGTTGGGCATGGACATAAAATCACGAACGACCATGTCGTGAACTTTAACTTTATTTTTTGCCGGATAATCAATCTTGTTTTCAGTCAGCACACAATAAAGTCTTGGATTGGTCCAATTCATATCTTGCAGGCATTCAACCGTAGCACCAACCGTTATTTCTTTGGATGTACGATCAATCTTGGCGGTTCCGGAAAGTGATAAAGAGGATTGATATGGCATCCTTGTATCAATCATTTCTCGGTACTCTTTTGTCATCGTGTCATTTGGACCGTTATACCCGCCTTCTTTGAAGTTGGTCCCATTCAAGATAAGAGTTACATGCATCCCAACAGGGGTATAGCTTTTCATCCTAGATTCACCTTCTGGAAAGCAAAGTCGTTGCGGGGTAGATTCACTGCAGTCGTTATAGTATGTAATTAAATTCAACTGATCTTTTGAATAGAGATGATCCAGCTCAGTAAGGGCTTTATACCCAGATGGACAATATTCACACCAATCAGCAGAGAAAAATTCACCCAGCATCGTTCCGGGGACTTTACCTTCACTGTTTTTGTACAAAAAAGTGATTGATCCCTGTTTGATAATTTTTTGAGCAGGCGCCTTAATCAAGTACGTAAGAGTATAAAAACCGGATGCAAATCTTCCGAACGGTGAAATTTTGATTTGATTTTGTATCGTATTCTCGTTGGATAGGACTGCATTCTGTTTTTCCCATTGCAGATTAAATGGGATTTCTCCGGTCTTACATGAAAACTCAATAGATCCTTTGCATCCATTTTGCGCTTCGATTGTCACGAAAAGGGTATTTTTGGTATCCGTTATTTCATAGTTCTGGTGTGTTACAATCTGAAAATCAGGGTCTTTGTTGATTTTAACCCTGGCTTCTATCGACTTTTTTTCTCCATTATCCAGCAGGATTGTAATTTTCCCGGTTTCTTTGGTTCCCGATTTAAGTTTGGTTTGGGATAGGGATACAGTAATATCTACTGAGGATCCTGAGAATTTTTGAGGGGATACTTCAAAGCAAGGATTATCAACAGAAATAATCCCAGTGATAGGATATCCGGTTGAGCTATAAAGCGTTAATTGTTTTTTTTGGGAACCTGCAATTGCCAAAGACCCAAAATCTAGGATTGTCGTTGATGATTCTAACGTTTTTTCGCCTTTCTGGGTCCCGATCGGATAGGATACCAGTTCGTTTGATACGCTGCCTGCCACTACTAGCTGATGATTCCAGCATACAACATCTGATGGTCTATCCTTATAATCATTTGATTGGAGAAAATATGATGAGCTTTCCAATTGAGGATGTATGGACTGGATGTTGTTATTCATTGGGTCGGAAACAAATATATTTCCCTCGACAGCAATCCCGCCTGGTTTTGTAAACCGGCCCAGTTCATGCCCAAAACCACCATACAATTTTTCATCCCCAATGGAAGGAGAAGCATCGAATATCTGTATGCAGGACAAGGTAATATTTGTTGCGTATATTTTGTCATCAAAATAGGTTATATCGGAAATAACCGATGGAAATCCATCCCTATCCTCTGGCAAAACAATCCGATGCAATACGGTGCCTGCTTCGTCAGTAACCCAGATACATCCAAGGTCTGCAATCCACAACTGGTTATTACGAGCAAAAATTGCGGATGGACTATGTAAAACCTCGCCAATTCCACCTAGAAAGCGCAGTATCTTCCCTTTTGGGGTGTAGCAATATATTTTACGATTGGCTCTATCAACAATGTAAAGAATTTCATTATCAAAAGCGATATCCATGATTTCCATACTAGAAGATGTAAAAGGAGAAAAAATTTCAAAACGATCGGTTTGTTTGAATTTTTCATCATAGATAGTAACGGTTTGTTTCTTTTGATTTAGCACAAAAACTAAAGTTTGAGAGACCGTCATTTTCTTTGGCTCCCAATTCTTCGATTCAATTCCCATGGTTATTAAGAAATTAATCGGAACGGAAACAATGAAAACCAATAGAAGAACGAGGATTATGGAAAAGGTTAAACTCTTTTTTATCATCTCGATTCCTCCTGATCATTTTCTTTTTTTACCATTATACTCCATTCCATGATTAGTTTGGTTCCTGATATAATTTGCATATGAAGAAATTTGTATTGTTCTTTTTGATATTAGTTTTAGATCTGCTGTTTCTTGTTTCTTGTCGTTCTCTATCGCCGAATTTCCCAGCAAAACAAATTAAATCGTTGGAATACTATTTGCCGGAGTGGGAGGGGACCGAGCTTCCTTCTAATCGAATTGAGATATTGCGATTTCATCATACCGTTGAATGCAAAGATTGTGCCACAATCGGGCATTTTGTGGTTTACCTCTTGAAGAAAGAATATCAAAAAGAATGTCAGGAAGGCAGAATTGTCTATTTGTCAGTCAATAGCGATATGTTGGAAAATAAACCTTTATTGGACAAATTCAATGTTTTGGAAGAGGATTTTGTTGTATCTTTCGTTAGTGGGGATAAAGAAGATATCCGACATGAGGTAGTGCCTTTTAAGCTTGCCAAAGAAGGGAAAGATCTGACGCCATTTCTGAGGAAGATTTTACAAGAAGGCCTCTCGAAAATCTCCAAGCCTTAAAGTTCTTTTCCTCGCTTTAATTTATCTTTTCCGAACACTTCCCTGATTTTGTCTAATGTTTCCGTATATTTTTGTTCTTTCGGGTTCGTTTCGACAAAAAGTCCAGAGGGGGTATCGAAGTTTGACAATCCTACGCCGATAAGGCGCAATGGTTTCTTAAATTCTTTCCTTGCCAGTTCTAGAGCTGTGTGGTAAATCGTCATGTCATCATCTATTGGTTGTGGGAAAGATTTCTGCCGGGTTAATGTCTGAAAATTGGGATACCGAACTTTTACCGCGACTGTTTTTGCATACAGCTTTTCTTTTCTCAAACGGTATCCGACATCACTGGATAGCTGGAAAACTTCTTTATCAATTTCGTCCCAATTCGCAATGTCTTCCTCAAATGTTGTCTCGCGGCTGATCGATTTAGCTGAATTGTTACTCGTCTCAAGAATAGATTCCTCTTCCACTCCATGAATAATTTGCCATAAAGACGTCCCATATTTACCAAAAAGATGATTTAACTGGGCCTCCGTATAGACATAAAAATCACCGATGGTTTTAAGGCCGTGTGATAGGAATACAGGTTCACTTTTCTTGCCAATACCTGGTATCTCCCGAATCGGTAAAGGTTTCAGAAATTCTTTTTCTCCCCCTTCTGGTATGATCGTTAACCCATCTGGTTTGTTTTGAGAAGCGGCCATTTTTGCCAGGATTCTAGTTGAGGCAATTCCCACGGATATTGTTAATCCTAGATCTGTATTTATTTCAGATTTCAGGCTTAAGGCAAGTGATTCCTCTCCACCAAAAAGCATAAGGCAATCCGTAATAATCATATACCCTTCATCGATCGACATAGGCACGACATGTGAAGAATACTTTCTAAAAATCTCAAAAAGTTGTTTGGAAAATCGAGCATAGGATACATAATCTCCACCAAGAAAGATGCCATTTGGGCAAAGTTTTTTTGCAGTCTGTATCGGCATGGCGGAATGTACACCGTATTTTCTGGCTTCGTAGGAGGCAGTTGAAACTACCCCCCTTTTAGAATCCGCTGCCCCAATGATTACAGGTTTTCCCTGTAGGGATGGATCTTTAATAATCTCCACCGCCGCAAAAAACATATCGGCATCACCATGTAGGATTCTTTGTTTCAATCTTCCTCTAAAATGAACTGGATTGTCTTAGAATCAAAGCTTTCTAGAATTTCCTCTTTGTCGATTTTTATCCAGGCTGTAATAACATACGAATGTTCACCGATTACGGGTATATCAATTTCCATTTCTCTTTTCTCAGCATTGATCTCACCAAGTAAAGTTCGCTGACTGCTTGTTTCATAAATCTTGAATCCATCACAGAAAAATGGATATTCCCAATGAAATGTGAGTTTTGTCTTTTCCTGATTCAAGCTTGCATTCAGTTTTTTAGGAGCAATTGGTTTTGTTCCTTTAATTGAAACTTCTACTCGATTCGAGAATATTTCACCTTTTTCGCCAATGGCTGTTATTACATAGGCGTAGGAACTGCCAAGCGATACATTATTATCACGGTAGGTAGTTTGGTTTGCAGGAACTTTTCCGATTTCTACAAATTCAGGATCAGTAGAGCCCTTTTTATAAATTCGAAATCCAACTTCATCCGCAGATTTATCCTGCCAACTTAACTGAGCCCCATTTTGAGAAGAAAAATCGCAAACAAGAAAGGTTGGGATATAGGGATATTCACAGAGTTCTAGAAACAATGCCTGAATCTTAGGGTAGAAATCTGAGAAATTTGTAAAGAGGGTACGATTCTTTTCATACTCATCCAACATATCAAGAACATATTCGATGTAAACAAAATAGCTCTTATATTCGTCTTTAATTCTCTTTTTTGTTTCTTCTACGCCGATTTTCGATG
>Ga0247841_10002950_pt1 | contig 32591 bp, 29 predicted proteins | sample LaCruzMarch2015__2_FD_192410 | JGI IMG/M metagenome (GOLD analysis project Ga0247841, IMG submission 192410) | Freshwater microbial communities from meromictic Lake La Cruz, Castile-La Mancha, Spain - LaCruzMarch2015_18m | ecosystem: Environmental > Aquatic > Freshwater > Lake | place: Spain...
TGTAACCCAGGAAGAACTTGATTATTATTTAGATCTTCTTAATAATAGACCTAGAAAAAGATTATGATACCTATCTCCTATTCAGTATCTTGAAAAATACTGTGCGGATTTGAACTAGAATCTACAATAATAAGGGTTGACATTACTAGTATATTATATAGTATACATAAAACAAAAAAACAAAAAATAAAAAATTATGGTAATAGAGAGAACAATCAAACGAGTAAAAAGACCAAGAATAAATAGTAAAAATACACAAACTTCTTCCCCAGGAGTATTAGTAAAAAGGGTAGTGCCAGTACATCAGAAAGAACGTCCTCTGTACAAAAAAAGGTTTCCTAAAGACCGTATTTGGAGCGAAATAGCCCAAATATTCTACAAATATGGGAGGGTATCCGTATGGTAGATCTTAATAATAAGATCAAATGCCGTGTATATTGCACGGTTTTTTTTGTTTCAAAAAAACCCACCGAAGTGGATTTTTTCTTTCCTGCGATGCAGGGTATGATACCGATTGTTTTAGATATCTTTAATTTCTTCACTTGCGTTTGAAATTTAAGCATCTAAAATCATCGGTATATATTCGACATCACCTCAAAAGAGGTGTGGTCTCATATATAAGCATGGTCATGCTTCAATAATAATGGTAATATATTGTAATGTATCCTATCGGATGTAATTTGGACTTCGTCCGTAATTTATTGTAACTACCAATTACGCGAGCGTAGTGAGCAAATTACACGAAGTTCATTACGCGAAGCAAATTACCTTTAGTCTTTAAATTTCTCTTTCAATCTCTTAATAGTCTCTTCTCTTTTAGCTAATCTTGCTACTTCTTTTTCTGCCATTACTTCTTCTCTTGTTTTCTTTACTTTACCTTCTTCTACTACTTCTTCTGTTTTAGCATGTTTAGATGATTTATGTTTAGCTAATTTTTCAGCTTCTTCAGGATCTTGTTCTACTTTGACGATAATCTCTTTTTTTAGTTCTTTATATAAGAATGGGACAGCAAAACTTCCCAATGCAGTTATTTTTTTCTTGAGTTTTAGATAGTGTGGTTCTAGTTCAACACCATAAACCTCATTAATCTTTGTAGCAATATCGTTTTCATCGACTTTTGCATATAATGTTCCATCAGCGTTAGCTTTTCTTACGATAGTGATACCTTCATCACTATTGAGTTTTACGAAAAGGTCTTCCAATCCGGTTGCCTTCTTTTTTCTATCAGCTTCTGCAGCTACCATTTTCTGAGCAAACTTATTCTTGTTGCTTCCATCTGCAAGTACAGCCATTTTTTTTGGTAATAAGACATTCCTAGCAAACACTGGTTTTACTCTAACGATCTCAAATTTTTCTCCGAGATGTTTGTCACTTTGCAAGAGGATGACTTCTATCGTCTTGTTCTCTAATTTTCTCTTTGGCATTTTCTTATACTAAATGATTAAAAGATATATTGGGTAGAAAGGGAGGAAGGGTGCAGAGGTGCAAAGATTTTCCTTTGAATCCTTTGCTCCTTTGAAGCTTTGCTCCTTTTTATGTTTTAACAAAAAAATATGCAGCATAGTATATAGTAATTTAGGTATCGATTTCAAATGAAAATTGATGTTTTTACTCTATATCACCCATTCACCTGATAACAACTTCCTTGATCTGTATATTAGCCTTGAGGAAAAGATCCTGTAACTTGCTTTGTGCATTGTTTTTTGCTTCTTCTAGAATGCCTCCGCTCAATGCTTTCTGAATCATTACTTCTCCTGCTTTTTGTCTGAGTGTATTTTCCATGTTTATATCTTTTGGTGTAGAAATACCGAGTTTAGTAGTCTGTAGTACTCATGTTAGTTCAACTCAGAATACTTGAGGTTCTCATAATACGATAGTAACGGTTCCGTCGCGAGATACTGTTATATTACCACTTGCTATGTCACCAATCATATATCCAGCACTGACTTCTCCTTCTACCTCCAGTACCATTTTATCTTTAAATAATGCACTATTGATAATCTGATCTACTCAGATATCTGGGGTAAGTGCTGCTAATTGCTGCTCTCCTTCGATAGTCTCAGTAAAGGACTTTTTGACGGTTTCTAATTTTTCTACAGCTGCAAGCTCTGTCATTACGGAAGCAGTAGTTTGTTTGATGACGGTAGCTCATTTATATTGCAACCATAACCAAAAACCATATACACAGACAAGCACAATCAAAACAGCAACAAGATATCTCAATAAACGTTTCATGACTCATTGATTAAAAGATTAAAAGATCGGGAGCAAGGAGCAAGTTTCAAGAAGCAGATAAAAAAAACTGTAACTTGTAACCTTCCCACGGAGGACTCCGTGGTTCAACCTGTAACCATTTATTTTTTATAAGAAATTATATATGAAAAACAACATAAAAAGCAATCCCTGAATTTGGATCATGATCTGACTCATGATAGTGATTGGATTATACTACTTCGTTACGAATTCAATTCAAGCCAAAAACACAGTTCCACAAGTATGTAATGATACTACATGTTTTACGGTAGAAATAGCTGATACGTCAGCAAAAAGAGAAAAATGACTGATGTATCGTGAAAATTTAGGGGAAAATGATGGAATGCTCTTTATATTTCCTACTGCTGATTATTCCCATTATTTTTGGATGAAGAATACACTCATTCCATTGGATATGATACGGATTGATGATCAATTCAAGGTAGTCAGTATCTTAACCGCTCAGCCATGTACAGCAGATCCATGTACTATTTATAATCCGAATGCATCTTCAACATATGTTTTAGAAATCAATGGATGACTGGCTAAAAAAAACCATATTACTGAGTGAAGTACATTGGAAATAAAAAATATTAGATAAATTATAGGTATAAAGGTATAAAAGGTGCAAAGGGGCAAAGCAACACCTTTCAACCCTTTGCTCCTTTAGATCCTTTGCTCCCAAAATATTTTTACTTAATTATTTCTATAACTTTGCTATCAAAAAAACAAAGATTGACAGGTAAAGATGTGATATTTATTACGAGAAAAAGGCAGTACCTCAGCCAGGGATTGTTCGGATTTTTTTATATCAGACAATATCCTAGTCTCAAATACAACCAGTTTTCTTTCCATGTCACCATCAAATTGTCAAAAAGATCTGTAGTCAGACATATCATCAAAAGAGCAGTAATACAGCGTATCCAAGAGCATAATTTCGTAAAATATCCTATAAATGATGCTTTCTATAAATTTTTTATCGTCCTTTCCAAAGACCGCGTCTGAGAAATAGAGAAAAAAATTGCAAATTCTGAAAAAAAAGATATAATTACGTATATACAAGAAGAATTTGAAAAAGCATGGAAATGATTTACGAACAAGCTATATAGTAAGAGAACTTAGATAAAATCCTCCTTCGTTTCCTCCTTTAGCAAAGGAGGTTTCTAGTAGAGAGAGTTCCCCTCTTTGCTAAAGAGGGGTAGGGGTGATTAATAAAAGAAATTCATTTTAATTGTTTATTAGTAAGTATGGCATTTATTCACAAGATTATCAAAGGTGGTTCAGATTTCTTCAAGTCTATAAAATCAGACAACAAGAAAGAGCTTCTGGAATTGGAACAATTGGAGAAAAAACTTGAAGAACATGAGAAAAAAGAAAAAAAATCAGTTACTGCTCCTTTTGTTTTTACCAATAGGATGTTTGTAAAATTTTGGGCATTTGGCTTACTGGTTATTTTTATTGGATTGTTTGTGTATAAATCACTCAGTATCATTTATTTAATTTTCATGGCATATATCGTTTCCCTTGCTATGGAAGCAATTATCGATTTTTTACAAGGAAAAATAAAATATAGAGGTGTAGCTATCGTACTTGCATATCTCTTTATTATCATCGTGCTTTTGGGGGCTATGGTATTTATTATCCCATTTATTCTCAGTCAGCTTTCAGACGTCATTACTATCTTTATCGGCAATATAGCGCATTTCCAAAACATATTAGCAACCAAATCTTTGGTAGGTATCATCCAAGATATTCATCGACTTCCTGGAGGGCTCAAAGCATGACTGCTTGAATCATTGAGTAATCCTGCAGTAGTATCGTGAGTACAAAGTCAGTTGGAACAAAACATTTCACAAATAGTAAGTTTTGGTACACTGTATGCTAAAAATATCGGTACTATGGCGATAACTGCTGTATGAACCTTCTTTTCATTTATCACCCAAACATCTATTGTACTGACATTATCGGTTTTGTTCTCAATCCAAAAAGATTCTGTTATGAAATTCATCGCGAGACTCGGTGGAGAAAGCAAATACAAAATCATCTATATGAAACTTGAAAGAATATATAAAAAACTTGGTATCTGGCTCAAATCACAATTATTACTCTGTATCTTCATGGGAATTACTATGTATGCAGCATTGTGGATACTCGCACTTTTTGGTATTGATCTTCCTCAGAAATGAGTGCTTGCGGCTATCGTAGCATTGACAGAATTTATCCCATATCTAGGTCCAATTATCTGATGATTAGCAGCTATGCTCGTAGCATTTATCCATTTTGGCATCTATGGAGCATTGATTGTGATGGGTGTCGTCTTATTAATTCAACGATTGGAAAATAACGTTCTCATCCCATTATTGATGAACAAAACATTGGGAGTCAATCCGGTCGTTATCTTTATCAGTATGATTATCTGAGCATTGATCCTATGAGTTGTCGGGGTGCTTCTTGCCGTCCCTATCGCGGTGATTATTACGCTTATCTTAGAAAAGAGTTTGGAAGAGTAAAAATATTTAGCTCAAAGCCTAAAACTCAAAGCTTAAAGTATGATAAAGTTTTTATGAAATAAAATCTATCATTATGCCAGCAAAAAAAAGTAAAAGTAATTCTGAAATTTCTGATGAAATTATAGATAGTAGAGTAGTAAACACGATTTGGGACTATATACATGATATAGAAAACGATATAAAGGCAGAAACCACGAAAGCGTGATATATTTTAGGGTTCCAATGAACAATATTATTCGTTGCTTCCACAAAAATTGGCTGATTGGAAGATATCCTTCCAAAAATATTATTGATGTTTTCATTTATTATTAGTGCGTTTTTATCATTTTTTGTGATTGCGTGAAAAAAAACCTTGAATCATATGAGCATGGTTGATAGTGCTAGATTTGATAGGTCTATTGCATTAGTTGATTTACAGGAAATTTATAAGAAAGCACAAAAATCATTCGCTAAAAAAGTTCTTTTAAATAATATAAATATAATCATTCAAATAATCATGTTAATAAGCGTTTTAGCTATTGTATTATTCTTTTAGATATACCCTTGATCTAATTTGTTTCGTATAATTAATTACATCCGTTAGGATATATTACTATTTATTACGACCGTAGGTCTAATTACATCACAAAGTAATGTTTATAAAAAAAACCTGCTCAAAAATGAGACAGGTTTTTGTTAATTTGATAATTCTTTGATAGATATTATATTTCGAAAAGTTCTTCTACGATATTGAAGAGTTCATTTTTATCGCCACCAGTAGATTTGGACTTAAAGACAATGGTTTCTTTCCATCCTAAATTTGTATATTGCGAAGGAGTATAGGTCCAAACAATAATTTTTGGGTGTTTAAGTTCTTTCATCAGATCTTCATACAAACAATATCCAGTTATGGTACCATCATGTGTTCGTTCTTTGGAATATTTTTCCCCATCATAAGGAAAGAATGGATCTATAAGGATAAGGTCGTACCATTCCAGACCGCCATCTTTTTTATGCTGGTGTATACGATTATTCACAGCATCTATAGATATAGCGAGTTCTACATTGTGACTTTTTTCGAATGGTATAATCTGTCTGTTTTTGTAATGAGGTTCATGATCGATAATCAAAATGTTTTTTCTTTCAACGACTTTTAATAATGAATCATCATCACTACCATCCTTTCTTACAATAGTTACATTATCTCCCCATTTTCTATCGGGATAGATTTTGTTAGGATAGATAAAATCATTTGGAGTATGTGACCATATAACAACTTTGGTTTTTTTGAGTTCTCTCAAAAATTTGTTGTATAATGGCCATCCTGTATCCATTCCATTTTTGGTTTTTTCTAATGAAAATATGCCACAGGGCATTACAGGTTCCAAAAAGATAACATCAAAATAATTCAGTTTATCGAATATTTTTGCGTTGTAATAGTTTTGAGTCTGTTTAGACCCGCCAGCTATCATAACATCATGATGTTCTTTTAATTTATTAATAAGGCGATACATCATTTCAGATTCCGGATCGATGATTAATATTTTTTTTCTTTCACTCATTTTATTTTGTTTTTAGATTTGACATTTTATTTATACTATAGTTACTAATAAAGACTCACATAAAATCAATGGAAATTTCTCGCATTTTTTTTATACATACATTATCGTCTTTATTCTTCATACAAGAAATGAAACAAAAATTTCTCCGATGGTACTACAAAATTCTCGGTAAATTAGCTCATGGATATCTCGCTAAGCATACGCCATACATTATTGGTATCAATGGAAGCGTAGGAAAAACCTCATGTCGCATGATTGTCCATCAGACCTTGCAGAGATTTTTGACGAATAAAAAAATCTATACCTCACCCAAAAACTTCAATGGAGAACTTGGAATGTCGCTCTCTATTTTCCAACAAGAAAAATGGGAACCGAATATTTTTTTCTTCATAACCACATTACTCAAATTTATTGGAAAAAGATTTTTCTGATCTAAACCTTACGATATCATCCTTCTTGAATATGGGATCGATCGTCCTGGGGAGATGGACTTTCTCGTAAGTATAGCTAAACCACATATCGGTATTTTCACCGCCATTGATTCCGTGCATTCAGAACAATTTGGTAATCCAGCCGAGATAGCCAGAGAAGAAGTAAAAATGCTCAAAAATACTTTAGAATTAGGCTTTCTCAATGCTAATGATGTCTACGCTGTACAGCTCAAAGACCATTTACATATTGATTATCTAACCTATCAGACAGAAGGAAATGATATTGCTGCAGATATTTATTTCAAGGATGAAAAGTTTTTTCTCTCAGATTTTAAAGGGGGAGTGGGTGTACAATTCAATACCTGGATAAAAGAAAAAAAATATAGCATTAGTACAAATATATTAGGAAAAGCCAATTACGGCTACATCTGATTGTGACTCGCAATTGCGTGAATACTCGACTACAAATATGCAAGAGCTGAAGCAAGAACAGAAGAACCTATTCTGAAAAGCGGTTCTAACGAACTCCTCGAGTTAACCTATCAATTACAGCCAGGAAGATTGTCCGTATTTCATGGAATAGAAAATAGTGTCATTATAGATTCTACCTACAACGCTTCACCACTCAGTGTTAGAAAAATAATTAATACTGCTCACAATATCAAAGCACAATTATTCCCACAAAGAAAAATCATCCTCGTACTTGGCGATATGAGAGAGCTTTGAGATTTGACAGAACGTGAACATAGGATGATCGCAGGATATGTTTCACAAGCCGCAGATAAAGTGATTTTAGTAGGAAAATATATGACGGATTATTTAGCTGATGAACTTGAAAAGGTCTGATACGATACCAAAAATATAGAGAAGTTCTTCGATGCAAATATCGCAGGTAAATATATCCAAAAGATTTTGAAAGAGCCAGGTGATGAATATCTTATCGTCTGTAAATGAAGTCAAAATACTATTTTCCTTGAAGAAGCAGTGAAACATTTCTTACTAAACCCAGAAGACCAACAAGAGCTTACGAGACAGTCGGATTGGCGGTTGAGTAAGAAAAAGAAGTATTTTAGGTAAAAAAATAAAAAGATTTTCAAACCCACCCGACCTCCCTTAACAGGGAGGCCAAAGGAATTTATATTTTATTTAAAACAGATGAATGATTTCTGAATAGAATATAAATCATACAATAGAAGTAATACAGACTCTGCTAGGGAAATGAGAAAAAATCCAACGCCAGCAGAAGAAAAAATGTGGCAAGAATTACTTAGACATAGGCCATGAGGATATAAATTCACAAGACAGAAACCTATATGATCATTTATTGTGGACTTCTATTGTTCTAAGTTGTCATTAGCTATTGAACTTGATGGAGAGGTACATAAAAACAATAAAGAATATGATAAACAAAGAACTTCTTTTCTATCTTCAAAATCAATATCAGTTATAAGATATCGAAACAATGATATTATGAAAAATATAGATAACGTATATAAAGACTTGTTGAACTATATAAAAGAAATAGAAAATAAATAGTTTTCATTTAAGTCACCCTGTCAAGGGGGATTTAGGGGGTTTGTTAAAATAAATTAAAATAAAAAAATTAGAGGCAGTCAGATTGGCGGTTGAGTAAGAAAAAGAAGTATTTTAGGTAAAAATATCATATGATTATTGTTTATACATTATTCAATAAAAATGAATACAATCAAAGTATATAAAGAAGTAGAAAAATATGAAAAGTTTCAATATCTTAGACCTGATTATGTAAAAGCTATTTCAGTGTCATTAGATTTAGCAAAAAAATATACTGAAAATTTATCTCAAATTATTGTTAGTGATTTTTGTTGTTGAACAGGAAGTAATACAAGAAAATTAGCCGAAAAAACACATGGAATAGAGAAAGCTATTTTAATTGATATAAATTCAAAATTTTTGGAACTAGCAGAATTATCAGGATCAAAGATAAAAAAAATAGAGATAATAAATAAAGATATTTTAGAAACAAATTTGTGATGAGAATCAGATCTTGTGCTATCAATCTTTGCATATCATCATATCACAAATAATGACAAAATAAAATATGTGATGAAAATCAAAGAAGCATTAAAGAAAAATGGGGTAGTGATCTTAACAGAAATTTATCTGCCAAATAAGGAATCCTGTACAAAATACTATAATAAACTTATTAACGAAATTCCCAAAGATAAATTTATCCCAGGATTAGAAGAATTTTTAAACCAAACTGCTGAAAGTGATGATTTTGAATTTAAGGTATCTAAGAAATTTGCTGATAATCAATTTAAGGAAAATAATTTTATTAAATTAGAAGAAGTGAAGATTCGACCTCTTGATAATACTTTTGAATACGATATTTGAACTTTTGTACAAGTTTATAAATAGTAATAGTCAGATTGGCGGTTGAGTAAGAAAAAGAAGTATTTTAGGTAATTATCTTTCCAAAGTTACTATAATTTCTTCTTGTGTCTTTTTTATTTTGCCATCCAATTTTTCATAAACATGTAGTGAATCAAAGCCATATATTCTTTGTATTTTCGTATGTTTATGTGGTCATACAATAATATCTGATATATCTATATTTTCTGTAGTATTTGCAAGAATAATATTGCCAGGAATCATGATTCTTTCTAAATGTTCTCTCATGCTATTTTTTGAATTTGTAAGCTCAAGCCCATTAATAGTAAAATTATGTCAAGCTTTATCTGGTGCTTTTTTCAGAAAATTTTCAAAATTATCAAATACGGTTCTTATCATAGTGCTGTGTAATCTGATATGTTCAGATAATTTATATTGTTCTATCAAGTATCATTTCAGTATTTTATCATCATATTCTGTCATATCTACATTCACATCGATGCCGATATATGCTTTAGCATTGCTCTGATATGCAAGAGCACTCACATTAGCGTTATAATTACCACATCATAGATCTACGAGTACTTTGTTTTCAATTTTATCTAAGATGTGTTCTTTGATCAACTTTGCATTTTCATCTGAGGTGTGGTATAATTTTAGTAATTGTCTATATGCAGAAGAATACAGTACATCAAGATGTTGATTACTATTCCATTGTACGTTTTCAGGTTGTATATATCACTTCTTAGGATAACTTTTTATAAACTGCATAGTATTGTCGTCCATAGTAGTATGTTGACTATTATTCATTACTTTCTCTATAAATAAAAAAATCAGATAATATATAGAGATTATTATGATAATGTCAAGTTATGATATGGATTAAAATATACTATTGGTTTTGGTGTTTTTAAATTGAAAATTAGAAATTGAAAATTAGAAATTGAAAATTATATTCTATTCCTCTTCCTCCTCACTTCATGAGGAGTTTTTTAGTAATGGCATGAAGCGGAAATATTCGAGAAGTTGGAGTCAGGTAAATCTTCCGACAGCGATATTCAAAAGGAAAATCAGAATCAATAATTCAGGAAAGGCCAAGAGCAGATGTTTCAATCATGTTCGATAAAAGAGCCCATAAACCGCGAAAGAGACCACAAGGAATTCTACGAAAGCTACTCGTCGTCCTATACTAAAGAGTTTAAATCATTCGTTGAAGACTTTATCACTGACGAATATAATGAAGATCATAGGGAAGATAATATAGCCGTTAGCGAAGATAGCAATATCGATCAGATTACTTCAAAGGATGGTATTGAGTCAAAAGACTAAGAGTAAGATAAAGAAATAGAGGATGATGAGTAAGGCACTTTTGGCATTGTGGAGGAGATATATTCTTTTGGTGAAAAGTCTCATAAGCAGTTTTGTTAATAATCAGATACCGAGTAAGAGTAAACTGAACGGTATGCCGAGCATCGACATGGAGACCGCAAAGAGGAGAGGACTATAGATACCAAAGACAGAGAATCCTACCATCTGCCTCAAAATATTGATGAGTAACGCTCCCAATGATAAGATCAAAAAAATTGTGATGAGCTCTACAGGAAATCCATTATAGATCAAACGGTCTACGAGATATGAGATAGGAAGGTATTTAGGTGTTTCTTGAAAGGAAAGAGAAAATGGAGTGATATATTGTTCTTCGTTAGTTATTTTTCCTAGAGAGAGTGTTGAAAGGAAGTTGAGAAGTTTATCCTGAGAAAGTGTATAAATTCTGGATATTTCCAACGGTTTGATATATTTCGCGAGCATCCTTTTGAGGAAGAATCTATTGCTATCGGTAACGAGATAAATGGTTTTTTCTTGGAGATTGAGATCGTCAGAAACCTGCATTTTACCTAGAATTTGGAGTAGAACTTCAAACTTCGAGGTGTTTATGATCAGCATAGCGCTTGATTGGAGGTCAGAAATATTTTCTGTTATTTTATTTTGTATCTCTTCTTCAGAAAAGCTATTGCCGTCTTCGAGAAATATCTCTTTCAGCAGAATTTTTTGTTTATCAAAATTTGTCTGGAATCCAAGATCGAATTCCTCTCATTGTTCACCGATATAGATGATGGAATTTCTGTAATTCATTCCTTTGGTAGGAGCAGCGCAGTGTGTCTGTCACTCACAAGTGGATGAAGTGAATTGCGCTGAAGACGTAGCAAAGAGCAATAAGCTTCCAGCAAGCAATCCTATCAGGGCGAAGAGTTTTTTCATAAGAGAAATACAGAGAAGTAAATTGCTCGTATTTAAGTGATTTCGGGTTGGTAATCAAGGTAATTTGACAGGTAGAAAAATATGAATATACTTGATATGTTTATATTATTTGAATTATGAATATGCTTGATACATCATCAGCATCATCAGAAACGCAAGAATTTGAGCGTATAGTAAATAGATTGAAAGAAACCATTTTCAATACGAAAACGGTAGATATTTTTGAAATAACTTTTGCGTATGATACCATCAATGGAAAGTCTTTTATACTCAACCACCAAAAAAACAAGTGAAACGAAGTTTTTTTGGATGATTGAGTTATACTGACGACTTGAGAACATGCGAGCACGAAAGAAGTGAAGTGATTGCAGAGTTCGAAAGCAGGTCGGTATAATAGAACATTGTTCACTGATTTTGCATGATTATCTATCAAAAACACCCAAGAAGAATTGTTTACTCAAACCAATCAATTATTGCATATCAAAAAAACATATATTCAGCAAGCAAGGAATGATTTGCTTCAACTTCCAAAAATAGAAGGGAAATCTGATATATTACTTTGAACACTTGATTATATAGAAAAAATAATCGATCTTACTATCCTGGGATTACCATTTGAGATAGAAAAAATAGGATATACACTTTCGTTATCTCCACAAGAAGTAGAAGAAAGAACAAAAAAAATGGAAGCAATAGAAAAAGATCTTTTTGGTGGAAATATCAGAGAAAATCCAGTAGAAGTAGCAAATTGTTATAGAAATTTAAAAAATAAAATAGAGAAAAAGAGTTCTACTATGACAGAAGATCAGAAAAAAACATGTAATAAATTATTATCTTCTATACAACAATTGCCTGCTTTTGTAGATGTTGAAGGAATATTCAAAAACAGGGAAAAAGATACAAGATCAGAAAATTATAAAAATATATTTGAAGATAATGAAGAATTATTTGAAAAGAAGATTTCTAGAGCTGATTATATCAAAATATTCGAACTTGTTTTTGCTATGTATGGAATTAAAAAATCAGTTAAAGTAGATAAAAGAAGTTCTGTATATGATTGAGATGATGCTCTATATATACCAGATAGCAAAGAATATACTACATTACCAGTAAAAAAAATATTGATTCTTATACAACATGAAATAGAAAGACATATGCTGAGTTTGGAAAATAATGAAAAAAATATCGGATGATTTAGATGAGGATATAATTTGTTTTTGGAAGAATGAAGTGCTATGATTCTTCAATGAACATTTGAAGGAAAATCATTATCTGAATATTGATGAGTATCGGTTAGTCTGCCAAATTTACTTGCGTGAGAAATATTGTCTGGTGATGAGTATAAGAATTTTTTATCAATTTTTTCTAAAAAAGATGTAGAAATGGAAAGAAAAAAAAGATTGTATCCACAACATTATAGAGGAATACAGCACAAAGATACCGTATACACGAGATGACCCAAAGCTGTTATAAAATATCTAACTCAAGGGGAAAACCCAAAAGATTTGTATATCTGACGTTTACAGACGAAAGATATTGCAAAAGTTACAGAGAAAAAAAGTATGAAATATCCAAAATTAGTCTCAGAAGTTATTATCTATAAGTTATTGAATCACTCTATATATGATAATGAATTTAAAGAATTTATCACAGGAAAATATAACTTCCTTACGGAAGACATCATAAAAGATAAAATGAATGATTTTACTATGGATCAGAAAAAGAAATTGATTGAAATATTAAGAATAATTAAGAAATAACTATTTTTTGAATGCTAATTGTAATATAGCTTTTGCTACATTTCTTGGTTTCCCTATAGCAGGGAAGTGATGTCATCTAAGTCATGGAGTATGATTAACTTCTATAATTCATCATTTTTGTTGTGATAATGGCTTACTGATATCCAAAGAAAGGTAGTCAATTCCACAGACTTTTAAATCTAATACTTTTGATGCTTTTTCAGCCATTTTTTTAATCTCAGGATGTACGTTATCAGTTACATCTACGGAAATACCTCACGTAGAGAGATTGGCATTCTTTCTTAAAAATAATTTTTTATTCTTGGGAATTATTGATTGTAGAGTAAATCATTGACTACTAATGTAATTTTTTAATTCTGTATCTATAGTTATTTTAGTTAGATTGTTGCTATGTCATTCGCCTCTCATAGGATTCATATTTTCTTTTTTTATGATGTTATGTATCGTATTTTTTCAATCACCCACAATAAATGCAGGAATTCTATTCATGGCAGCAACAAATGTATGTCCTACTACCAATAATCTATGATCTTTGCCAGGGAAGAATTCTTGGATGATTACTTGATGATAAAAGGATAAAGCGTTTTTTATGGATTTTTTAATATCTTTTTCTGTTCTTATATCGACACTTACTCAATTTCAATGTTCACCTGTAGATGGTTTTATAACTAACGGAAATTTTATATTTTTGTCTTTTAATTTCTTTATGATACTATTTATTGTATATCATTTTTTTACTACGATAGATTCTGGTACTCTTATATCATGTTTTCATAACATAAAATAAGAAAGTGTTTTATATCTGGAGAATCTAACCCCCAAACTATTATTAATGCCACAATCTATATTTTTAAAAAGGACTTTTTTATGTTTGTTTTTTATTGTAAAAATATCCAATTCGTCAGAGATAACTTCAACCGTATATCACATTTTTTTTGCTTCGCTTGCAAGTACTATAGCAGATATTTCTTTCATATGATTATTTTAAAGATAAAAAGAAATTAACTAATCCTGAACATATATTTTTTAATACACGCTTGTTCTCTTGGTAATATCGAGTCCCCGGAGATGAATTAATTTCCAATAGATATCGTTGCTTATCTTTTTTACAATAGGCAAAATCCATAGAGAAAATGTTTGTATCATCCAGATTAAGATCTTTATATATTTTTTTAGATAATGATAAAAGATCTTTTGGTATCTGATTTTTCTGTAGGTTTTTTTGTGTTCATCCTGATCATATGTTGCTTCTGAAATCTCATTTCTTTGGTGTCCTTAATGTTATTTCTATGATCTTTTTCCCTGCAAACATAAGTCTAATATCATGATTACCTGTGCATATTCATAGATATCATGAGCTGAAATCTTCGAATTGTTGTACGATGTACAATTCTTCCAATCAGTAATATTTTTTTCTTTTCTTAAGTAGCTCTGGAACAGTAGTCAGCACTATTCATTTTCATCCATTAGCTCTTATGGGTTTTATGATTATCTTGTTTTTGAATGTTTTTTGAATGGTTGTGTTGCGAAAAAAACTGGACAATAAGGCAGTGTTCGGTTGATATTTGTGAGTAAACTTAAAATTTTCAAATTTATCATTTCATAAGATAGCAATTTTTTCTGAAGGAACTATAGCAAATGATTGTAGATGTTCATATTTGTGTTTGATTCATGTTCATTTTCTAATCCAAACAATATCAGGTGTATATGTTTTATTGATGAGAATATTATTTCACAATGAGTCCATGCTATTGTATTCAGTGAAATATTTTTTTTTGGCATTAAATTTATTGATACTTACTCTGACGAGTTCTATATCATGTTTACGAAAAATATTTTGCATAAAAAGCCTTGCTCCATACAGGTCTTTTGCTTTATATATTGTATTATATCCATTTTCTATAGCGACTTTTAACATATTACTTTATAAAATCTAAATCTTCTATCTTGCATTTTCATTTGTAAAGTTTTTCTGGACTATTGCCTGTTTGTATTCGTTTGTCTATCTTGGAAAATCCATCCAAATATATTTTATCTTTTAGATATCAGACTCCGATTCTATCGGTATTTATGATCCCTCTTTTAGACCTGATGATAGTTTTAAAAAGTCATTCAAGAGATCTTTCAGGATACGTGAATCTCAAAAACTCTGCTGCTTTGCTAAAGGTAAATTTAGGTAACTCGTGAGTGATTACATATTTTTTGTGGAGAGATATTTTTTCATAATCATCAGGAAGAACAGCATTTCCATTCCATATCGCCAATCATTCTTCATCTCTCTGATAATAGGCGGTTCATGATTTGAAAATATTCCATCATGATTTGATACCATTGAGATATCTGATAAGATGGGTATCTATCTCATGCGCTAATGTTGCACGCAATCATTCTTCTTTGAATGTCGCTGATTTTGATATGCTAATTCTGATTTGTTTTCCCATTATTACGGATATCCTTGATAATGTGTCATAAGAAAAGACAATATCCACTCCATAAATTTTTTTCTCTAGCAAATATTTTTCTATGTATTTTTCCATTTCAGAAAGCTTAAGCGGTTTACCCAAAGCATTTCTATTACATCAAAATTCATGCCTATCCAATACTTTTCCTTTTGCTAACTTCAATAATTCTTCATCAAAATCACCAAATAATTTTCTATTGTACAATGCTATATTTTCAAAATCTTGTTTGCTATACGCAAGGATAAGATTTCTTCTGAGTTCTAGTTCTTCCAGTTTATCAACAAATAAGGTGGCAAATGGGCTTTTAAGTTTAGCAAGTTGTTTCTGTAACTTTTCTATTTCATTTTTTGCTTCGACGAGTTTTTCTTCTTTGGGCCATTTATACGTAAATATCGGGTTATATTTTCCATGTAAGGTGATGAATTTATCAAGTTCGGCGAAGTAATTGAGCGGTCTGAGTCTAGAAGAAAGATTGAGTCTTTTATTTAGTTTTTCTATCTTTTGATCGATGATATGAAGTTCTGCAGTTTCCAATGGCTGGATATATTTCGGATCGATGATATCTATTGGCGCAAAGGCTTTATTGATAGGCTTGATGAGATAATGGCTTGCTGTCTTATTTCCCAGGATGATTTTATTGTCAGCAAGACTTTCCAGACTAGAAAATTTTGCTTTTTTCAATGTTATCTCATTTTCATACAGATCAAGATATCGTTCTCTTTTGTTCTCTTTGATTTTATCGAATAATTTCTGAGACATAAAATTTCACGATTTATTCAGATCTACTTCTACGATCACATCGAGTTTTTCTTCTTCCTCTTTTTCCTTGATGATGAATTTTGCATATTGCGAAAGGTAGAGGAGTTTGTTTTGTCAGAGAAGATCTGATTTTTCAGGAGTAAAAAGACTTTTTGCTATTTCTACTCATTTTTCTGGATCGATGATTTTGAGATCGGCTATTTTATTAAGTACCTTCTGAAGTTTGGTGTTGCTTACTTTTTGTACTTCTAAACCAGCTCTTGCATTGATCTCCAATAATTTAGGTCATTCATTCGTTATCACCCGATCAAGTGCCAAATATCACAGATTGACGAAATATTGTACTTTAGACGATAAAAAGAGAATGTCGTTCCGATAAGGGATTTTCTTATTTTGAAGATGAGCGAATTTTTTTGGGAATTTCATTTTGCGGATCTTATTTTTCCAGAGCAATGATGTTATTTTTCCGCTTCCTACCTCGATACCAAATCACAGTCATCACTGAGCGAGATTTGCTTTGCCGCCTGATTGTTTGGTCGGCACTCTGATCATAGTAGCTACGGGAACGAGATTGAAGACAATGACTCTGATGTCAGCCAGTCCATATTCGCAGAAATCTTTGAATAATTCACCAGCGATGAGTTTTTCTTCAACGATGATTTTGTCTCATCCGAGCGTCATAGAAAATTTTCCATCGATAATATCGAGGAGACGTCTCCTAAATTCTTGATCAGTCAAAATTTCATCTCAGATCTGATATTTTCCATGATGGTGATGATCTTCAAATTTCTGAAAAAATAACTTTCTGATCTGTTCTCCTATTTTTTGAAATGTTTTTTTTGGCTTTTCTATAATTATTTCTTCTGACTGTTCTTCTTCGATATATTTGACGATATAGACTCATTGTCATTTGCTTCATTGATTGGGCTTCACGACAAAATTCTTTTTTGGTAAATAAGAAAAGTCGAATTCATACAATTCTTTACGAGAGGAAATGATACCATAGGTCTTAGCAAACGGGATTCCTCTTTCTACGAGAAAATCTTTCGTCTGTAGCTTATTATTTGCCAGACGGATGCCTTTTTTGTCATTAAACTTCTTGATATAGAGGAGGTTCCTAGCATTGTTGCCAAGGATTCCGAAATCAAACATAAAGATTAAGGTGCAAAGGATAAAAAAAAACCAAAGAGCAAATTTTTCCCCCACTGCTCCTTTCAAGCCATTAAGTTATTTAGTTGGTATTTTGTATATAGTGAAAAGAGAGAAAAAATCAATCATTAAGAGAAAAAACACTAGATATTTCATTTGAATTTTTGTCTCACTTCGCTACATTATATATGATTTTATTACCAAAGAGGACTAAAGGGACAAAAAATGAGTAAAAGGCACAAAAGATTTTAGTTTTTTATGATAGATAATATGATTGAGCAAAAATATAAGAATACATTTGAAGATTTATTTGTATGGCAAGAAAGTAATAATTTATTTTTAGAATTGTATGTTATATTTTCCAATAAGCAATTTAAAGATTATTTTTTTAGAGATCAATTATTAAGAGCAGCACTTTCTATATCTAATAATATAGCTGAATGATATGAAAGAGAAACAGACAAAGAATTTGTTAGATTTTTATATATAGCTAGAGGATCTTGTTGAGAATCAAGAAATATGATTATTTTAGCAGAAAAACTTAAATTAGTAGATGATAAAGATATAAGCAAACGAAAAGATAGTTTGATAAAAATATCTTCTTGACTCAAAAGACTTATTTCAGCAAGAATGAAAAATACTAAATAACTACATTTACTCCCTTTGCGCCTTTAGTCCCTTTGCACCTTTAGTCCCTTTGCACCTTTAAATCCTAATTATTTTAGTATGAAATTACATATCTATAACACCCTCACGCGCCAGAAAGAAGAATTTATTCCGTTGATGGAAGATCCAAGTTACAAGGGACCAAAAAAGGACTTCATCTGACTCTATTCGTGTTGACCTACCGTATATGGTATGCCTCATTTTTGAAATGTAAGAGCTGCATTTACTGCTGATTTGATTAGAAATACCATTCAAAATATCGTATGATATAAAACCATTTCCGTAATGAATTTGACGGATGTATGACATTTGGTAGGCGATAGTGATGATGGAGAAGAAAAAATGGAATTAACCGCAAAAAAAGAATGATTAACTGCATGGGATGTAGCTAAAAAATATGAAAAAATATATTTAGATTTTTTTAGTGGTCTCAACATAGAAAAATTCACGATTATGCCTAGAGCTACAGAACATATTCAAGAACAGATAGATCTTGTGAAAAGTTTAGAAGAAAAATGATATACATATATAATAGAATGAGATGGTGTATATATGGATACAAGTAAAGTAGCAGATTATGGAAAACTTATGTGACCAAATTACAAAAAACATTTGGAATGAATAAGATGATGAGAAAGAGTAGATATGTCATGAAAGAAAAATCCTACAGATTTTGCTCTTTGGAAATTTCATGTGGGTGAGGGTAAAAGAGATATGGAACGAGAAAGTCCACGAGGAATAGGATTCCCTTGATGGCATGCAGAATGTAGTGCAATGTCCAGTAAATATCTTGGAGAACAATTTGATATTCATCATGGGTGATATGATTTAGTTTCCGTACATCATACAAACGAAATAGCTCAATCAGAATGCTCAAGTTGAGTTACTCCTTGGGTGAAATATCGGATGCATAACCAATTCGTTTTGATGAATGGTAAAAAAATGTCTAAATCTGATGGTAATATAGTATCTCCTTATGAAGTGATAGATAAGTGATATAGCTATTTGGATATGAGATATTTCTTTTTTGCTGTGCATTATCGTACTTTTTTTGACTTTACTTGGGAAAGCATTGAACAAACAAAAAATGCAAGACAAAATCTTATCAAAAAGGTCAGAGATAATGTATCTATGGCACAATTGTTTATTAAAGAAAAATCGTTTGTAGATATAGAAAAAAAGTTGAATACTGATGAAGGAAAGAAATTCTGGAAAGAAATTAGTGAAGCAATAAGTGATGACATCAATACGCCTAAATTGATTGCAGTAATAAATACCCATTTGCCTATTTCAAATGAAGAAGTTGGATCTATGATATATCGATTAGAACAAATTTTTTTGAAAATTTGATTGTTTACAACTCTAGTAGAGGAAAAATTCGAAATCCCTGCTGAAGTTACTGCTCTCGCAGATCAAAGACTTCAAGCTAAAGAAGATAAGAATTACGCTTTAGCTGATGAACTCAGAAATAAAATTACCGCATTAGGATTTCAGATGAAAGATACCAAAGAGGGGTATGAAATAACTAAAAATTAACTAACAGTGAACAACTAACAACTAACAACGATGGATTTTGCTAAAATGGTCTATTGTAGATTATGATAGGTAATGAGTACAAATACATTCATTCAATGTTTTTACTGGGTACTTCATGGTTCAATATTAAAAAATTAATTTAGCATTTAATACAATTATAGATTTATTATACATAAGCATATGAAAAAAAAATGATTTGCCATTAATTTTACAGAGAATCGTAGAATATCACCATGATTGCTAGATTTTTTTGAAAATAAAACATATACTCCCAAAGTAGGATATGCACTGGATATATGATTTGGTATAGGACAAGATAGTAAATATTTAGCAGAAAAATGATATAAAGTAGATGCAATAGATAAAGATCCTATAGCTATTCAAAAAGCAAAAGAATTTAATCACCATGATACCATTAATTTTATGCAACAAGATATACATAGTTTTGTACCTACAAAAAATTATGATGTAATTATTGCTTTTCTTTCAATATTTTATTTATCTAAATCTTCTGCAAAAAATCTATTTACTAAAATAGTAGAACATATGAATGTTGATGGATATCTGATTATGAGGCTATTATGACCGCAAGATGATTGGAAAGAAATAAGAACTACATGGGATATAAAAGAGCTGAGGGATGTCTTTGAACAATATAAACAAGTAAAAATAATTTCTCTTCAAGAAAGCTATGCAAAAAAATATACTGCTGAAAAAATTCTAAAAAACCGACATTATGTAGATATCGTAGTTCAAAAGATTATTTAAAATTTACTCTATATTTTCATTCATTATGGAAAAATTACAATTCTTGACGAGAGAACAGATAAAGAGGATACAAAACGAGCATCAGTTGCCCGTCTATGTCTATTCAGAAAAAATATTGAGGCAGAAGGCAAGAGAATGTCTCGCTTTTCCTAATGCATTCGGATTGACCGTAAGATATGCTATGAAAGCAAATCCTAATCTCAATATCCTAAAAATATTCGCGCAAGAGTGATTGTATATCGATGCAAGTAGTAGCTTTGAAGCGCATAGAGCGATACAAGCTGCGGGTGTTCAACCTAATAAAATCCAATTGACTACTCAAGAATTTCGTTATGATTTATCGCCATTGATGGCATTGTGAGTACATTATAATGCGACCAGTCTCTATCAACTCGAAGAATATGGCAAGAGATATCCAGGTTCTCGTCTTTCTATTAGAATCAATCCAGGGACGGGTTCGTGATGAACCAAAAGGACGTCAACAGGAGGGGTGACTGCAAGTTTCGGTATTCGACACTGATATATCGCTGATGTGCAAACAATTGCAAAAACATATAATCTGACTATCGATAAGATTCATATTCATATCGGATCATGATCAGATCCCAAAAAATGGGAAGCTACCGCACAACATATTCTTTCGTTGGTCGAGCAATTTCCTGAAGTCACGATACTCAATCTCGGCTGATGATTTAAAGTTGCTAGGATGCAAAGCGAAATAGCAACAAATTTACAAGAGGTAGGCGAGACCGTAAAAAAATCATTTCAAAATTTTTACGAAAAAACAGGAAGAAAACTTCACCTAGAAATAGAACCAGGAACATATGTAGTAGCCAATGCAGGAGCAATTGTAGGCGCGATAGAGGATATCGTAGATACCTGAGAAGAAGGAAATATGTTTATAAAATCTGATATCGGGATGCCGGATATCTTGAGACCAACGATATATGGATCGCAACATCCTATCATTATCGTCAACGATGAAACAGAGACACAGGAATATGTCGTCGTATGACCCTGTTGTGAAAGTGGAGATATTCTTACTCCATCACCAGGCAATCCAGAAGAGATTTGTCCTAGAGTATTGCAAAAAGCACATATCGGAGATCCTATGGTCGTAGAATGAGCAGGAGCGTACTGTGCAAGTATGTCAGCCCGCAATTATAATTCCTACCCAGCTATCGCTGAATTACTTGTCAAAGAAGATGGTGATATCGTTGTTATCAAAAAACATGAAGAACTTCCTGAAGTATGGAGGAATGAAATAGATGAAATTTAGAACCATGCCAGAGGCAGGTAAACTTAAAGCTTAGAACATTTTAATATTTTAATATTTTAATATTTCAATAATTATTTATGATTAAACTTCTCAATACTATCCACGAAGACTACCACATGCATACTTTAAATTATTCTGATGGGTTAAATACGATTGATGAGATTGTTCAGTATGCAGGGAAGATTGGTATGAAAAGAATAGCCATCACGGATCATAGTCAGGCAGCGCTAGATGGAGATAAAATGGAATTCAAAACACACAGAAGCAGTATAAGAAGGCGAAAAAATGTCCACAATGCTGTAGAAGTGATATTTGGTATAGAAGGTGATTTGCTCAACGAAGCAGGTGATTGTTGTTTTGATATTCAGGGGATAGAATCAGATTTTTTAATTCTTTCTTGTCATGCTGGTATCTTTGAGTGAGATATCAAAAACATCACGCAGGCATATATTAACGCTATCCATAAATATCATGATAAAATAAAATTTATAGGACATATTTGTAAAAAAAATACTTCAGAGTATTTAGATATAGAAGCTGTTGCTAAGGTGCTCAACCACTATCAGATCCCTATAGAAGTCAATTGTTCTAATTTAGATAGCGAGAGAGAGGATATAGAAAAATTAAAAAAAATTATTCCTTTGATAGAAGCTGGTGTATATGTAAATAGTGATATGCATAGTTTACATGATTTTAATCTCAGACAAGTAGGATTTGATTTTGTCAAAGAGATGTTCGCCTAATGTGTATTTTTATCTATTAATTATTATACTATGAACACAAAAAAAGTAGTGGGTTTCTCACTTATCGCATGTTCTTTTTTACTTTTAGCTGGATGTGGGACTAAGACTGCAGAAGTTACTGATGGAACAACACCAGTAGATGCAACGGTTACTACTCCAAACGGTAAAGTTACCGATGCTGATAAAAAAGAATGTATAGACCTTATGGCATATGCATTCAAAGTTGCTCAATTGCAAGCATTATGAGACACAGCTGGTATGCAGGTATGGGCTCAGAAAGCAAACGAACTTGAGATACAATATCGCGCACAGAATAAAGAATATGAAGAAGCTTGCAATAAATATCTTGCAAATACCAAGAATATGGATTTCTATAATGAAGTACAAGCACGTGTAAAAGAATTGAAATAAACATTCCAATTATTTTCTATAAAAAAAGATTTTATATCATATATATTTTTTATGAATATAAATAAAAACTGGCAAAATAATTTCAAAGAAGGGAATGAACTAGTTTTATCGACTTGTTCCAAAAAATGTATTCCACATGCAAATGTGGTCATTTCTCTTTGATTTGTAGATGAAAAATTATTGGTTGCTGATTGCCAAATGGTAACGACTATCAAAAATCTTACAGAAAATCCATATATATATTAATCATTAGTAAATATTATAGATTGGAAGGGAAAGTTGAAATTATTACTTCTGGTAAATATTTTGATATATGCGTAAAAGAAAGCTGAGATTACGAGGTAAAACATGCGATTGTGATATCTGTTGATACGGTATTTGATTTAGATAAAGGTCAGAAAATTATATACCATTACGGAACTGCTGATATTTCACCGGTTCGAATTTCTATAGTTCATGAGAGGGGAATGTGTGCGAGAACATACATCCCTTTTTTTGTAGCTTCAGAAAAATATTGATCAAACAAAAAATTTCACAGACTATAGATGATAGGTTTCTCTTGATATCGTTGAATATCTTGGATAACATGCGGATGATGCCCGATGATGATATCTGCTCAGCAATCAATTAATTTTTTTCCGATATTTTCTTGCAAAATGTTATGAGTCGTTTGATATTCAGTTCATCGATGGATGCTGACGATATTTTTGTATCATTGTGCTGTATACTGAGCTAATTCAGAACAATAATTCTCCATATCACCAGAAAATCTATTGTACAAATTATAGGCATGGAGCGCGAGCGGTATTCCACGAATAGTTTTGGTAAAGACGGTATTTGTCTGTGTTCCTTGAAAATGTATCCGACCAGCATAATTGATATCATATTTTTTGAGACTTTGAAGTGTTTGCATATATCATTGTTTTGCACCATCTCGTGCATGATTATTCGCTATAGTTATCGTATCAAATCATAATGATTTTAGTATTCACAAAATGGCTCCTGATGAACAGAAGTTTATTCCATTGGTCTGGTGTATACATCTTTGGTTCACATAAGGTGTTTCCAGATTATATCCGAGCATATCCAATCCAAATCCTGGCCTATGGATATAGTTTTTAGGATCCAATCACGTATTGCCTTGTTGATATCGATTTCAGAAATATTCTTGTATTTTTGCTTTGGTAGTTAATTTGTATTCTACTCATCTATCAAACATCAGATCACCAAAAAATCAGAGTACTATCCCATTTTCTTGAGATTGTTTACCAGTGTATACAATAAACTCTCTCGACGTATTTCCTGTATACAAATCTTCGTTCATTATCGTACTACTAGAATCCCTATACAAAAGTTGAGGATATTGCTGTTCTTTTTTTGCTCGAGTATTAACGAGATATAAACAGGTCGGACAATCAGCTTCTATAGATTTGTATTCTGTTTGTGTCGTAGCATTCACTAACGTATAATAGCTTTTGAGATCATGAACGTACGCTCGTTGTTCTGAGATATAATGGGAAAAATCTACCGAAGCAATAACGAGGAGATTATCGTTTTTCTCTAATTGACGAAGCTGTAGAGAGAGCGAGTTCAGTGCAGTGAAATTTCTTGGCGATAATTTTACTAGCGATATCGCTGCTTGAGGAAAATATTTTTTGATAAAAGGAAAATGTGCTCACCAACCATGCTCTTTGGTTTGTGTATCTGGAATGGTTTCTCCGTTTGCGATATACATAGAATGAATAGGTATGCAGGTATTTTGAAAACAGATATCTTTATCGATAATTTTCTGTTCGACGATATTGTTTCATTTTCCAAAATGATCAGGACTGATAATCAGTATCTGGAGAGATTTTCAGGAAAGTGTATGGGTATCCAAAATATTTTTATATGCCCTATCGATAATCGCAGGTTGTATGGCGAAATGGGGGAGTACAGCGAAATATGTCTGATAGTCTCTTTTGTGTGTTTTTGTAGGTATATAATAAACACTTGCTACGATACAAATGAGCAATCACAGAATAGCAAGATATCGATATTTTTTATTATACATATATCGTATTGATTATTTTTGAAGAATTTTTTGTAAAGGTAGTGTGTAGAGTTCATCTTTTTTTGCTGCATCCAATCATCCTCTTCGATCATCATCAGTATATCTTCCTTTTTCTGAAACAACAGGATTATCGCTACCATAAAATTCAAACGTGCTATATACCGGTCCTATGACTGCTCTAGATCCATTTGCATCTTTGATATTGGTGATCAAAAGCAAAGGTCTTCAGGTAGCTATATAGAGTGGTCCGTTTTTTTCTGAAGTGAAAATATCCGCTATCAGTGCAGAAATAAAATCATTTTTACTACCTTCTATAATTTTTTTTGGATACAAGATATTCAAGAGTGTACTATAATATAGTCTCAATGTCTCATAACTTTCATCATCAATAATTTCATTTTTGGTCTCTTTGATGGCAAGGCTTTTTGCAAAGGTCAAAAATTTGGTGAATTCAATGAATGACTCATCTTCTCCAAAAAATTGTTTCGTTTGTTCAGTAAGGGTAAGAAGCATATCAATGAGGTCGACATTTGGTTCTATATATCACTTAGGTACAGGAAGTGCAGGAGGATTGATAGAAATACTACATTCATCTTCTCCTCAGTTTCACATTTCTGCATATGCTTGTTTGACATAGAGGAGTGTATCGTGTTTGAGTTCTGTATAATTTCCTTGGAACGTATTGAGATCTTTATATTTCCAGAGTGGGTCTTGCATAAAATATGGTCTATTAGTGTCAGAGATTGCGAGTAGCCATCATAATCCATCCAACCATTGATGATAGGTAGAAACAGAAAAGTCATGCGTAAATATACCACTCTGAGTTTCTTGTTTAGCTTGATTATATCCTGCTACCTGTGTTTCACTGACACCATATCTGTTTTTTGCTTTTTGCATCCAGAGATCTACTAACTCTCTGATAAATCAGGTATTTATTAGTCCATCGGGTACGATCAAAGATGTCTGTACGCTAGGTTTATAGGTAGATTCTTTTTCTGCAGTACCAGCAGTCATACGATCAAATATCCAACTATCGATAGTGAACTTTTCTCCGAAGAATACGAATCCAGCTGCTTCATCTTTTGCTTCCTGTTCAGTCACCATCTGTACATCAGGAGTTTCATAATGCGTGGAAATGATTTTTTGTGGTCTAACCTTTTTAAGTTCTGATTGGATACTCTCGTTTACTCATGCAATAATATTTTTATCTGATGTCCATCATTTGTTCTGTATGAATAATTGGATGTCCTTGATATTCACATCATCATCTTGACCGATAAGTTTTTGGATGAAATCATAGAGCTGAGTAAAGGTTGTTAATTCATCATTCTTAATATTGTTGATCATAACAAGCGATGCTTTTGTTTGATTGCTATCGCGGAAATAGAGTTTTTCTCTCATAAATCGTTTCATACCCATAAAGTATGTTTTAAGAAGACTACTATTGGTATAATGTGATCTTGGGGTGAATTGTGTATAATCTTGTTGGATATCCATTACACTAGTATTTGCTCCTGCGAGAGTGATGAGAAGATTATCTTTTCCTCTATCTTCACTTGCGGTAAAAATGCTTTCTAAGGTAGTTTTGACTGCTGCTTGATAGTCTTGAGGAATTTGTGATTGAATGCTTGCAAGCTTTTGTATACTTAATGTTTTGATTTCTTCATCAGTCAGATCCATTTGATCTGCAGTGCCTTCCTGTATTTTCTTATCTACCAAATCGGTGATTTCATGTTGAGGAACTAATAGCGCATAAGGTACAGCTCGATATGCAGCAGCATACGCATAATATGGCGCTAATTCGCTATTTTTATTCTGTTGATAGAGGTTTGAAAATTTAGTGAACATAGTAGTACTCAATTCTGATACGATTGTTCTTGCTTTACTTTCTTCATAAAATCTCAACGAATTAGAAAATATCTTATGATAGATATGGAGCATCATATCAGTAGTTACAAATACGGTATTGTACGAATATCTATCATACTCTGGTGGCACACCACCTATTTTTTGATAATATACTGATCGTTCTTCCTGTTCAAGCATAAGATTTTCAGGTGATCGTATATTCCACTTTGTTCATGGATCAAATACTAGCCATCCATGGGTATCCAAAAATGCTGTTTGTGTCGGATTGAGTTTAAAATTTAATCCTAGTCCATTATATTTTCACGTGATTTCTATATTGCCCTTTTCAAGCTGTTTTGGAGTTACTTCTTTTACCAATCCTTGATTTAGCGCATAGATGCTTATTTTGGGACATAATTTGAGTGTATCCCAAAACACTGGCTCTAGGTCATTTTTTCCTATCATTTTTTTCCATGATTCGTAGAATCCATTCTGCATGGTATCTACATTAGTAATTTCTCCTGTCGTAGGTTGTTCCATTTTTCGGGTAAATGGATAGCTTGATATTTTCCCTGATAATAAAACGGATTCTGTACTTGGGACGTTAGATGTAGGCGTAATTACCTGTTGTGTGCAACCACCCATAAAAACACATCACATGAGAAGTAGAAAATATGCTTTTTTCATGAGAATAAAAAAATAATAAAAAAGACAATGACATTACCTACACTATATATAAAAGAAGTAAAGATACAACAAAATTTGTGTTAGAGTAAGGTTAAATTATTAATGGTGTTTAAAAATAAAAATATCAGCGATTTTATTTGCCAACAATAAAAAAAATACGATTTTTCTCTATGGGGGGCTTTTCGTGCCCCCTAAATCCCCACGACCAATATTTTTGCCAGGATGCAAAAATACTGGACAAAAAAATCCTTTTTTTCCGCTAGTAGGGCAATATCTCATATTTTTTTCTATCACGCTTAGTTTGGCTTTATTGCTTCCATAAATATATCGATATTGGATGAATTTTCTTTTATTCTTGTAGGATACATTGCTCGACCTACTTTTTCACGCTGCATTGTTACTAGCGGTGTATTTGTGTTATACTATAATAATTATCTGATATAATTATTTTGATGTTTCCTAATAAAACGATAAAACTAAAATTTTTACTTTAATCTAACAATACAAATACAACAAATTTTGTTTGCATTCTTTATCAGTTTACGTACAAAAACACATATTTACATGACTATGTTTTTCTTATGATTTTTTATTATAGTATTGCTACACTTATAAGTTTTGCTCTGGTTTGAATTTCCTACTTTGCTCCGGATACGCTTTCTTTCCTATGACCTGAAGCAGGGGAATTCTTTGCAAATGCTGGGATGAATCTGTTGCGGGTTGTTCTTTTTGTAAAACCTGTATTTATACTATTGATGAAATATACGGAACTAAAGACGATTACATTTTCATCATTACGAAATTACCTCAAAACTATCAGATGAAAATCATGGAAATGAATATGAAAAATGTTTTTGAGTATAGTCTATTTCATCGCAGCGCTTGGTATGAAATATAGAAGATTGCTAGGTATTACGACATTTTTGATTCTGTTTACTCATGGATGAATAAATGTAGGTCACTGGCTAAATAATAGCTTTTCATTGGCTTCTCAGCTCAATGCATTCCGGATTCTTGCGGGATATATTTCTTTATTCTGTCTGCTCATAGGATATATTACGTCAAATAATTTTTCCATCAGACTGTTCAAAAGACATTGGAAACCTATCCAAAATATTGCATATCTCGCATTGCTCTTTTGAATACTTCATCTCGTATTTCTCAATTTATGAGAATATTTCGGCCATGTTATTTTACTTATATTTTATATCGCTTGTAAAATTTTAGAAAAAAGGAGCCCCGGTAAACCGAGGGCAAGTAGAAAATAAAATTAAGCGAAAAAGAAAACCTGTAACTTGTAACCTGCAACCTGTAACCATTTATTTTATAGTAGCGTCCATGAAAAATGTAAAATATTTTTTAAAATGAATTTCTAGAAATGTACTTTTGCTTGGTTTAGTTTCATTGCTTACCGACTTGAGTTCGCAAATGGTTTTTCCATTGATCCCATTGTTTCTTACAAGTTTATGATCATGAGCTATGGTCATAGGAATTGTAGAAGGAGCTGCGGATACGACAGCTGCATTGTTGAAAGTCTTTTCGTGATATTTGTCAGATAAATTTAAAAAAAGAAAAATATTTGTCATTATTGGCTACAGTTTTTCTACAATCACTAAACCCTTATTCGCTCTAGCGAAAACCCGACCAGCAGTTCTCATATTTAGAGTTATAGAAAGAATAGGAAAAGGCCTCAGAGATGCACCGAGAGATGCATTAGTCGCAGAATCTACCGATCCAAAATATATGGGAAAAGCTTATGGTGTACAAAGGGCGATGGATGGAACCGGATCTGTATTGGGTGCAGTACTAGCGTTAGTATTGTTTCCGTTGTTAGGATATCAGAAATTATTTATCTTTGCATTCATCCCAGGACTGATTGCTGTACTTGCAATATTGTTTGTCAAAGAATCCAAAAATATGAAACACGAAAGACATCGAGAACATGTACATGTAAAGCCAAAGGTAGAAATACCATCATTACATACATCAATCAAGCTCTTGTCAAACAACCTCAAACTCTTTATCCTCGTAGCAGCATTATTCGGGCTCGTTAATTTCGGATATGCATTTATGTTATTGAAAGCCAAAAGCGTTGGCGCAAGTGATGAGAGATCAATATTGTTTTACGTCTTGTTCTACGGAATTTATACACTTGCATCAGCTCCGCTAGGAATATTGTCCGATCGTATTGGGAGAAAAAAAATACTCTGGATAGCGTATAGTCTGTTTTTGATGGTTACCTTATGACTCGCATTAATGACCCAAATATGACGAGTAATATTCTTTTTTGTTCTTTTTGGTGTTGTATTTGCCATTATTGATGGAACGGAAAGAGCGCTAGTTGTGGATTTAGCAGGGGAACATAAGTGAACAGCATTAGGAGTTTTCCATACAGCTATCGGAATTGTTTCGCTCCCGGGAGGATATATACTTTGATTACTTCGAGATAAAATATCTCCACAGGCAACTTTCTTGTTTGCATTCGCTATCGGAGTGCTTATTATGATTATGTTCCGATTTGTAAATACGAGAAAACAAGAAGAAAATAACGGTATTACACATAATTAAATTAACTATAGAGATTGCTTCGTTCTACTCGCAATGACAATATTCTGAATTCTACACTTTACATTCTAAATTTATTAAAAATGCTTATCAAAATTCTCTGAACATGATGTCCAAAATGTAAACTTCTCTACAAAACTGTAGAAGACGCTGCAAAAACATTAAAACTAGAATGTGAAATCATCAAAATAGATGATGTACAAGAAATTGCACAATACAATATTATGTCTATGCCAGCATTGATTGTTGATAATATGTTAGTGACTGCATGATGAACTATAGAGCCAGAGGAAATGCTCGATATCTTAGAAGATATTTCTTCCCAAAAAGATCATGAATGTTGTGGTGGAGGAGGATGTGGAGATGATGGTGGATGTTGTGGATGATGATGTCATTGTGAATAATTTTACTCTATCTATCTAATGTTTGTACGATTAGAAAATTTAGTTAACTGGTTCACGTATTCGATTTTACATCTAGAAGCGACGACGCATATTGCGCAATCGCTAAATTTTTTCCTATACGATAGTATCAAGATTATTCTCCTCTTGCTAGTGATTACTTTACTTATGACCTTATTAAATTCCTACTTACCGATAGAAAAAATAAGAGATTTTTTAACTAAAAGAAAATTATTCTGACTTGAATATTTTTTCGCTTCCCTATTCTGAGCAGTGACTCCTTTTTGTACGTGTTCTTCCATCCCACTCTTTGTCGGATTTCTCAAAGCAGGTATTCCACTTGGAGTCACCTTTGCTTTCTTGATTACTTCTCCACTAGTAAACGAAGTAGCTATAGCGATGTTTCTATGAATCTTTGGACTGAAAGTTACCGCAATCTATATGATTAGTGGAATAGTCATGGGAATAGTATGATGACGATTTTTGGGAAAACTCAAATTGGAAAACTATCTCGCAGATTTCATCCAAGCAAAAAGAGCAAATCAATCAGTTCAAATGATTCAGAAACAAATTATTTTTTCACAGAGAATTAAAAATGTTAGTAAAGAAGCATGGAGCATAACCAAAAAAGTGACTCCCTATATTTTGTTGTGAGTGGCGGTTGGTGCAGCAATCCATGGCTTCGTGCCTACAGGTTTTTTCGAACAATATATTAGCAAAAACAATCCATTTGCTGTGCCGATTGCAGTGATGATAGGAATTCCTATGTATGCAAACGCAACCAGTGTAATTCCCATCGTTCAAGCATTGATTGCAAAATGAATACCATTAGGGACATGATTGGCGTTTATGATGGCAGTTGTTGGCTTATCATTGCCAGAATTTCTGATACTCAAAAAAGTTATGAAAACCAAATTGCTTCTCATTTTTTTCGGGGTAGTAGGTATATCGATAATGATATTATGATATTTTTTTAATGTGGTGTTATAAAACGGACAAAAAGATTCTATTCTCAAATTCGGAAATAATTCGGGAATATTTTCATGATAGACTATATAACAAGACCAGGCCTGCCTTCTGTATGCAGGGGTGAGTGCCACGAGACCGTAGTATCTATAAATGGGTCTATTCTTAACTTCGGGAAAAAAATATACAATTTTTGTCCTCCTTTTTAAAGGAGGAGGTATCCGCATTTTGCGGATGGAGGATTTGTTGACATGTAATATTTAGCTTAATCACAATTTTTTTGATCTTTCCATTATTTTGCTTTCTAAGTCTATTATGACGGCATCTAATTTATAGTGAATATTGTTATTAGTATATCTAATGATTTCTATTCAAACATTGTTTAGATATTTGGTCCTTTTTTCGTCGTATTCTCACTTCCAATCATGACTAATGTCATCGATTTCAATTCATAATTTAAGCTTATGACAGTAGAAATCTAGGATATACTCTCATAGCAATTTCTGTCTAAGAAACCTATATCATGTTTTATCTTTCCTTAAAGCTAAATTCCATATTTTTCCCTCGGCTTCTGTCATAATGTATTGATTCCTATTTTCTCTCGCATAATCTTTATTTTTACCATTGTAATATAATATCATAGATCTTTTTACTCATATAAATATTGTATGCAATATAATTTTATTGTTTATTATTTCAAATCCCTCTGCCGGAGTTTATCCCGGTAAATCACCGGGAGCTTCTCCCTTTATCCCGCAGCAATTGACGGGACAGGCGCCGGGAGACAAAAACATTGATAAAAATTCCCGAACTTCAGAATATAGCCCTATAAATTTGCAAAATAAATAATTTCGAATATACTTATAAAGAAACTAAACTTTTATATACTACCTATATCTACTATGGAATATTCAGAATTTCTCAAAAAAACAAAGAACATGACTCCGCAACAAGTTGCTGAGGAGATATATGGTATACCTTATCAAGAAGCAGTAGCAAAGATACTATGATCTCAGGATACAGTCACATCTAGCGGAGAGAGAATATGAGATCTAGAATCTAATCTCCTAAAGCACGAATTAGCTACCCACAACAAAAGGGTAAATCTTTACAAGACTACAGGAGAGATGGTAGAGGAGGATAGTGGAGACAAGATACAGACGTATCTCAC
>Ga0247841_10002951_pt1 | contig 32588 bp, 28 predicted proteins | sample LaCruzMarch2015__2_FD_192410 | JGI IMG/M metagenome (GOLD analysis project Ga0247841, IMG submission 192410) | Freshwater microbial communities from meromictic Lake La Cruz, Castile-La Mancha, Spain - LaCruzMarch2015_18m | ecosystem: Environmental > Aquatic > Freshwater > Lake | place: Spain...
TATCAAACGCCGACAGAAGCCATCTTAACGCATTTCAATCAACTTCAAATGACTTGATTCAGCTCAGATTCTTTTATTTCAAAAAGTGGACGACTTGATATTGCAATTTACGTAAATGAAATTTATATGTTATTTAGAACATTTAAATAAAGATTGGGGGAAATTAAACTGCAAACATAATTTTGGGATTAAGTGTTTTGTTTATGTTCATGAAAGGAACGGGCTATATGAACAAGAAAATCGGATTATTTGCTTTTACATTTGCTTTGGTTTTGTCAATATTTACTATAAGTGGTTTAAATTTGAGTGCCTATTCAGAATCAGAGATAGTACCTCAGCCAGATGTTATGTGTGATCCTAATTTAGGATGTTTGATTAGTGAATACACAGAAGATGTATCTTACAATGTTGTCTCGTACAGTCAAAGATTGACAAGCAACCCAGATTATCGAACAATCTATATGCATACAGATTTTGGAATTACTCATTGTTCATCAAATATATATGATGGTGGATGTGCTGTTGCTTCAATGACAATGTTAATAAATTACTATAGAGGATACTCTACTCAAGTTGTATCTTTAACCAGTGTTAATGATACTGTGGAAAACTCATGTAGTTATTCTTATACTCATTTCGAAGAAGCATATCCAAATGATGTGCTACATAGTTTTATTAGTTCTACAACCTATACAAACAAGACACAAATTCTTCAACTCATTGGACCTAAAATTAATGCTACACATTTAGCGATATTAGGTGTAAAAACCAATACTGGTGCAACTCACTTTGTTGTAGTTTCAGGATATACTAGAAAAACTAGTATATTTGAGAATGCAACAGTAGTTACATATTCTGAGCTCAAAATTACTGATCCAGCTAACAGTAATCGGAACACTTTAAGTTTACTTCTTGCGAATTATCCAATGGTATATCGAATTCATGTTTATGAAGATATTAACTAATGATATAGGTTTAGTTAACCAATTTAGATAAAATAATATTATAAATATAAATCATTAATATGAGTAAATTCATTTACCCATTTGAACGGAGAAAAAATGAACAATAGTAGAACTGAAAAAGAGATTGAAAAGCAAGAGAAAGAAACACTGGACTTATCAAAGCAAATGTCGGTGAACAATCAAAAAAATTATCTTACTCAAGGAATAATCATACTTATTGTTTTACTTCTAGTTATCGTAGGATATCAAGGCTATAACCAACTGCTCGGATCCTTTGAGAAATCAACCGCAGAGCTCAAGCAGAATATTGTAGATCTTCAAACTAAGGTTGATGAACTTCAAACAAAATCAGAAGAACTAAATATTTTCGGTAATGGAATATATTATTGTTTCAACCCTGAATCAACATTTGACAGTATAGAGTTTATTTCACCAAATGTTATCAGGGCATATAGTTTTGCAGTTCCAGATACTTTTTGGTCAGCAACAAATAACTATTTTAGAATTGAAAAGATTGGTGTAAATAAATTTACAATAACTGGGGACGTAATTCTTGATGATACCTTTGGTAATTTAAGTTATTCAACCTTGAAAAGCTCTTGGGGATCTTCTGATCTTTTCAAGGTAATCGAGATATCCGAAGATCATAAAATACTATACTACGGAAGTCAACGTGAATTCCATTACTGTTACAGAAATGAAAGACCTCAATAATAGAGTATCAATTTATTTGTGCATCTGTGATGTCAAAGAAGTGCAAAGTATTCAGATATACTTAATAACAATGTTTTTATAATAAGCAAACCAATTAGTGCAAGTGAATAGTTTATTCTGTTTGGTACTTTATTATAAGTTCACATTTAATTATTAATTAAAGAGGCAGAAATGTCTCTTTATTGTATGAAATAGGTAGCCAAACCAATCAATGCTCCAATCAAAACTAGATTAACAATGTTGTTCCAATATCAGGCAGTAGTGCATCACTTGATGGTTTAATCGCATCTGGTTTGATCGTTCAACCCCATCTATTCTATGGATTTCTACCCCTCAACGATAAAGAATTCATTCATGAAGTCAATCAACTTAAAGCATATCCCTATACGCTCATCTTTTATGAAGCACCTCATCGAATTGGGAAAACCATCGCTAAACTCATCCCATTAATGGGTGATCGTAAAGCCTGTTTAGCTCGTGAAATCACCAAAAAGTTTGAAGAATTCATTCGAGGCAACCTGAGTGAAATTCAAACCGTCTGTGATGAGCTAAAAGGTGAAATGGTTCTGATTATCCAAGGTAACATAGAAACCAAAGGCCAAGCCATTGACCTCAGTGAAATCAATGAACAAATCCAACGATATATTGATGCGGGAGTCAGCGCATCCAGTGCAATCAAACAAGTAGCCAAAGATACTGGTCTAAATAAGAATGAACTCTATCAGTATTATCATGATAAACAAGCTTCATAAATAAACATTTTACGACAGTAAATCTTTGTTTAAAGCCACACAACCTTATATTTACAGTAAAAATAAATAGATAATAGCTTAGATTATAGATAACATCATATCAATATCAGGATTTTTAGTGTGCTTAACGTAGATGTATATTTAAGCACAACCAACTCAATAATTAGATAAATATGAATGCTTAATCAATATAAGTTGTAATAAATGGAGTGGAGTTATCTGAAATTAATGTAGTATAAAAGATATTGAAAGTGCTTTTTTGTTACGACAGGCGAACTCGATATGTGCAACGAATGAGTATTAATCAATGCAAAATGCAACGATGAACGCAACGAAAGAAGTATCGTTGCATTTTATAGGAAAAGGAGTAAAATGATATTGAGGAGATTATGGAATGACAAATAGAGAAACAAGAAATTTAGAGTTTAAGTTGGAGTTGACTAAAACCTATCTAAAAACAGTAAGTGCATATGCTAACTATTGCGATGGAGAGATTCGTTTTGGGGTAGATGATAATGGTAAAAATGTTGGTCTTAAGAATCCCAAAAATGTTGCCCTAGATATCGAGAATCAAATTAATGGGAGTCTCAAACCTGTTCCAAACTTTACAATAGAAATCGATGAAAGAGAGAGTATTATTAAACTGTTTGTAACTCAGGGTTTTTACAAACCATATTTATATAACGGGAAGGCTTATAAAAGATCAGATTCATCAACGGTTGAAGTTGATAGGCTTGAATTCAATAGATTGACACTAGAGGGGATGAATGAGGACTATGAAGCTTTGTCTTCAAAAAGAGAGGATCTAAGATTTGTTTATCTTGAGAAAAAACTAATTGAGAGACTTGGTATAACCGATTTAAACAAAGACATTTTTAAAACACTGAATTTATACTCTGATAAAGGTGGATATAATATTGCGGCCGAGCTTTTATCTGACAGTAATTCATATCCATGTATTGAGATTACTCATTTTGGTTCAACAATTAATGAAATCATAGAACAGGTAGTCTTCAACAATATTTCAAATATTGAACAATTAGATAAAGTAATTAGTATGTTTGATCGTATTTATAAATATGAAGTTGTTAAGGATGCACAAAGAGAAATTGTTGAACTAATCCCCTTAAAAGCTTTAAGAGAAGCAGTAGCCAATGCAATTGTACATAGAGTTTGGGATATAAAAACATCTATTAAAATATCGCTGTACCAAGATAGAGTAGAAATAGTTTCTCCAGGCGGGTTACCTACAGGAATTTCAGACAAAGAGTATTTAAATGGCCAGATTTCTATCCTAAGAAACCCTATTTTTGGGAATGTGTTTTTTCGCTTAGGGTATATTGAAAAATTCGGGACAGGAATCCGAAGAATAATGAGTACCTATGAGAACAGTTACAGTAAACCAAAATTCCAATTTTTCGAGAACTCCATTATAGTTATTTTGCCGAGAACAATTGATGCTTTAAGCCCTTTAAGTAAAGACGAATCAATAGTTTTCAATATCCTGAATAGTAATCGTACATTCAAGCGAAAGGAAATTGAAGAACAAACCGGCTTTAATAAAGATAAAGTTATAAGATTGATAAACCGATTAATGTTAAAGAGCTCAATAGAGAGAATTGGATCTGGTCCAGAAGCAAAATATATAAAGAAGTAAACACAGCTTGTCAGATCTAAAGGTGCTTATTTATTGTATGAAATAAGTTGCTAATCCAATCAATGCTCCAATTAAGACTAAATTAACCGTGCTTAACTTAGTTTTTAAACCAAGGAGTAAAACAATTCCAAACGAAAGAATCGCCATGAAGTTGAATTCACTCAGACTACTATAGAAAAGTGAATGCATAATCAAGGTAATGGTTGCGACTCCAATTAAACCGACTATAGCTGGTTTTAAACCTTTCATAATCGATTGAATCCATTGAATGTTTTTATATTTTCTAAATAAATAACTTAATAGTAAAACAAAGATGAATGATGGTAAAACAGATCCAAAAGTAGATACAATGCCACCCAATACACCACCCTTCTTAACCCCAACAAATGTTGCGGCATTCAAAAGAATAGGCCCTGGAGTCATCTGTGAGATGGAACTGATATCAGCCAACTGAAGCATATCAATCCAATGGGTTTTATCTACAATATAGTACTGTATCAAAGGCATGACAGCGTATCCACCACCAAACGCTGAGATACCTATTAAAATAAAGTAATACAGCAACTCTAGATAGATCATACTCTACCTCGAACTAGACTATATAAACCATAGCCACAGATTCCAGCCAATAATAGGATAAATCCTAAAGGTATTGAGAAGAAATAGGATGAGATAAAACTCAATAAAGCGATTGATAAAGTAAACACTCTATCCTTTTTAAATAATTCTTTAAGCATCGTATAACTGATGACCACCATAATGGCACTCACTGCTCCGCGCATTCCATTAAAGATCGATAAAACCAGAGGATACTGTTGAAAATCTAGATAGAAATAATACACCAGTATGATAACCAATAGAGAGGGTAATACGGCTCCTAGCATTGAAACCATTGCACCTTTAAAGCCTTTTAAATGAAAACCAACCAACATTGAAGTATTGACTGCCATGGCACCGGGAATTGATTGAGCTAAAACCAAGAGATCCATCATTTCATCTTCATGAATTAGATGTTTTACTTCAACATACTCTTTCTTTATGATGGGCATAATGGCATAACCACCCCCAAAAGTAACCAGATTAGTTTTAAAGAATGAATAGGCTAATTTGGTATAGGTAATCGGGGTATTTTGGCTAGACATAGCCTTATTATAGCATAGCCCTTCATTCTTCTAGACTGGCTTTAAGCATCTATCCCATTGCTTATCTTTACAATCACTTCCGCTTTATCTATAATAGAGTCAATTGATGAGAGTTGAGTAGAGGGAAGCAATGCACAGAGAGTACACAGCCGCTGAGAGTGTATCAAAGCAAACCTTGAATATGAACTTATAAACCATCAGCGTCAGCTTCGTTACAGCTATGAGTGCACAGCAATGTGAACTAAGGTGGAACCACGTGAAAGCGTCCTTAGGGGCGCTTTTTTATTTGAGGAGAAATATGAAAACAATCAAAGATTACTACATGACTACCGCTATCACCTACACATCAGGTAAACCTCATATAGGCAATGTATATGAGATTGTTTTAGCTGACAGTATTGCCCGCTATAAGCGCTTAAGTGGCTATAATGTCTTCTTTATGACGGGGACTGATGAACATGGTCAAAAGATTGAAGAAAGAGCTAAGGCAGCCAATAAAACACCGAAGGTATTTGTGGATGAAATCGCAGCGGTTATTAAAGGTCAGTTTGACTTGATGAATACGTCCTATGATAAATTCATCCGGACAACCGATGCGGACCATGAACTTCAAGTTCAGAAGTTATTCAAGAAGCTATATGATCAGGGTGATATCTATAAGAGTGAGTATGAAGGCTGGTATTGTACCGCCTGTGAATCTTTTTATACAGAAACTCAGATCATCGATGGTAAGTGTCCCGATTGTCATGGATCCGTCAGTAAAGCCAAAGAAGAATCCTATTTCTTTAAACTCAGTAAATATGCAGATCGCTTAGTCAAACACATCGAAGACCATCCTAATTTCATTCAACCGGAGAGTCGCAAGAATGAGATGATCAATAACTTCATTAAACCCGGTCTTCAAGATCTATGTGTATCTCGGACTTCCTTTAAATGGGGAATCCCAGTTTCATTTGATGATAAACATGTGGTCTATGTCTGGATTGATGCCTTAAGCAACTATATTACTGGGATTGGCTATGATGCCGATGGTAAACACAGTGCTTTATTCAATCAATTCTGGCCAGCTGACTTACATCTCATCGGTAAAGACATCCTACGCTTTCATACAATCTATTGGCCAATCATGTTGATGGCTCTGGACATTGAACTACCTAAACAAGTCTTTGGACATCCTTGGCTTTTAATTGGGGATGGTAAGATGAGTAAATCAAAAGGCAATATGATCTATTCTGATGCCTTGGTTGATTTATTTGGGGTAGACGCAGTTAGATATTTAATGCTTCATGAAATGCCGTTTGCTCAAGATGGTACCTTAAGTTATGATCTGATGGTTGAAAGAATCAATACCGACTTAGCCAATATTATGGGTAATTTGGTTTATCGTACCATTACAATGACCAACAAATACATCAGTGGACCGGTCAATAATCCCGCTATTAATCCAGAGTTAATCGATGAAGAATTGATTCAACTGGCTTTACAGACTCCAAAGAGTGTTAACGAACACATGGAAACGCATCATGTTCAAGATGCCATCGATGATATCTTGGTTCTATTAAAGCGTTGTAATAAATACATTGATGAAACAAGCCCATGGAACATAGCGAAAGAAGTTAAAGATAAAGATCGCTTAGAAACCGTTCTCTATAATCTTTTAGAGTCCATCCGCTTTGCGGCGGTTTTACTTCAACCCTTCATTCCTGAATCAGCCACATCAATCCTAGATCAAATCAATACGAAGAATCGTAGTTTAGAGTCCTTAGAAACCTTTGGAAATCTAGCTAGCTCAAAGATTACTGATAGTCCAATCATTCTATTTCAACGTTTAGATTTAAAAGAAGTCTTAGATAAACTGGTTAAACCGGATGTTAATCCACTTAAGCCTGAAGTCAGTATTGAAGACTTCAATAAACTAGATTTTAGAGTAGGGACAATCATCGACTGTAAGAATCATCCTGATTCAGATAAACTCTTGGTATCTCAAGTTAAAATTGATACTAAGACCATTCAAATCGTTAGTGGTTTAAGACCTAATTATGAAGCTAAAGATTTAGTCGACCAAAGTGTTATGGTTTTGGTGAATCTAAAACCAGTTAAATTTAGAGGTGTCTTATCAGAAGGCATGCTACTGGTTGGGGAAGATAAAGAAAAGTTAGAAATCATTCACTTCCATCAACTCAAAGAAGGTAAGGTGCGCTAATGGCTCATCTGATTACGGTAAGTCAAGAAGCAATTGATTATCTCAATCAAGCCGATCCTATTTTAGGGCAGTTTATAAATAGGATAGGACCTTTAACACGTGAAGGAACCAAAGATCCTTATATCGCTACCATCGAATGTGTCATCGCTCAACAAGTCTCAGGTTCTGCTGCCATCAGTATCACCCAACGCTTCTTTGAAGCCTTTCCTAAAGCTGATCCTAAGCGTTTAGTGAATACATCGATTGAAGAGCTAAGACCCTTTGGTTTATCCTCATCTAAAGCCAAATATATTCTAGGAATCGCAGAAGCCAAGTATTCTAAAGCGATTGATTTTGATCATCTCATCAATTTATCCTGTTCTGAAATAACCGATATCCTCTTACCACTTAAAGGGGTAGGACCTTGGACCATTCAAATGGTGCTGATGTTTTCACTTCATAAGATGGATGTGTGTAGTTATGGTGATTTAGGGATTAGAAGGGGAATGATGCGTCTATATCATAAAGATGAGATCAGTGAAGCATTTTATAATGAAGTAAGCCAAAGATTATCGCCTTATCTAACCTATGCTTCCTTCTATTTCTGGCAAGCCAGTACTTATAAAGAGAATATTCCTTATATAAAGTAGTCTATTTATCTACTTATTTGAAGAATATTGCTATAATAGATTTATGCGCTTCTTCAAGTTAAAAAAGATCTCTAAACCCCATGCCCCAAAGTTGATGGCTCTGGACTTTTTTAAGTATATTGGACCAGGCCTTTTGGTTACAGTAGGCTTTATAGATCCTGGAAACTGGGCATCCAATGTTGCGGCTGGATCAGACTATGGATTAAAACTCTTATGGATGGTCACTCTATCCACCATCATGTTGATCATTCTTCAACACAATGCAGCCCACTTAGGAATTGTAAGTGGAGAATGTTTATCAGAAAATACCAGTAAACACTTAAAGCCATGGTTGAGTAGTTTTATCTTAGGAACTGCGGTTATGGCTGCTATTTCTACGGCATTGGCTGAGATCTTAGGTGGAGCGATAGCCCTACAAATGTTATTTAAAATACCTTTGAGAATGGGAAGTGTGATTATCTTAGGGTTTATTCTATGGATGTTGTTTACCAACTCCTATAAAAAGTTAGAAAAATGGATCATAGGCTTTGTTTCCATCATTGGACTATGTTTTATCATTGAGTTAAGTTTGATCAATGTCGATTGGCCAATGGCTCTACAAGCATGGGTTACCCCATCCTTTCCTAAAGGAAGTGGACTCATCATATTGAGTGTATTGGGTGCGGTTGTTATGCCACATAACCTATTCCTACATTCTGAGATTATCCAAAGTCGTCAATGGAACCTTCAAGATAAAGCAATTATTGAAAAGCAACTTAAATATGAGTACTTAGATACCATTTTTTCTATGTCAGCTGGGTGGGCGATTAATAGCGCCATGATTTTGGTTGCTGCCACAGTCTTCTTTACAGCAGGGATAAAAATAACAGAGTTGGCTCAAGCCCAACAAATGCTAGTACCTCTAATTGGATCTAATGCAGCGCTAATATTCGCTATAGCACTATTATTCGCTGGAATTGCGTCTTCTGTTACTGCGGGTATGGCGGGAGGAAGTATCTATGCCGGCATATTTCATGAACCCTATGATGTTAAAGACATCCATACTAAAACAGGTGTATTAATAACCTTAATCGTCGCAACCATTCTAATCTTTTTCATCTCTGATCCATTTAAAGGATTGATTATATCTCAAATGATTCTAAGTATTCAGTTACCGATCACCATCTTCACATTGATCTATCTAACTTCTAAGAAAGAAATCATGCGTGAATACGTAAATACACGAAATGAAAAAATAGCCCTATGGTTAGTAGGGCTAGTCGTTACAGCTTTAAATGTATTATTGTTAATCAGTTTCTTTTAGAGAACTTATAGTAATTCAAAGCCAGCAGTGAAATGACGTAATGCAGTAATTGGCCCTTCATAACTTAAGCGAAGGCCTTTATAACTGTCTCTATTTCTATATATATCAGCCAAGGCATTGGCGATACAATCCATATGGTTGTTGGTATAGACACGTCTTGAAATCGCAATTCTCATGGTTTCAAGTTCTGGCCAAATCAATTCACCTGTAACTGGATCTTTTGATCCAAACGCACAAGCACCCAATTCTACCGCTCTGATACCAGCGATTTCATATAGAGCCACAACCAAACGTTGAGCCGGGAATTCTGATTGCGGAATATGAGGGAAGAATCTTCTCGCATCGACATAAACCCCATGACCTCCTGTAGGCTCAATGATGGGAATCCCATGCTTCTTCAGTTGTTCACCCAAGTACTCCACTTGTTTGATTCGATAATCCAAGTAATCAAACTCACAGACTTCTTTTAAACCAACCGCTAGAGCTTCTAAATCTCTACCAGCTAAACCACCATACGTGATGAACCCTTCATGAACGATCGATAACTGATTGGCCATTTGAAAGATATCTAATCTACGAGTAAGAAATAAACCACCTATATTAACCAAACCATCTTTTTTAGCACTCATAACCGCTGTTTCAGCATAAGACAATGTCTCTTTGATGATATCGGCAATTGAAGTATTAAAGAATTCTTTTTCTCTGGTCTTTATAAAATAAGCATTCTCAGCGACTCGAGCGATGTCCATCGCAAAGGGAATCTGATATTTTCTAGCTAAGGATGCAACCGCTCTAATATTAGCCATTGAGACCGGTTGTCCTCCATTGTTGTTACAAGTTAAGGTTAAGATAATGATACTGATATTACTAACACCTTTTTCAAGGATAAACGCTTCACATTTAGCTACATCCATATTACCTTTAAAGTCAGATGGAAGACTGGCTGCATCTTTACCTTCATCTGTGACTAAATCAGCGACTAAGGCACCTAAGACTTCGGCATTGCCTCTAAAGGTATCAAAATGCATATTACCAATCGCAACTTTACCCTCTTGGGTATAGATCTTAGCCAATAGATAATCCGCTGCTCTACCTTGATGAACAGGCTGTACATAGGGCATATCAAAGACTTCATGAACTGATTTCTCTAAATTAAAGTAACTATCACAACTCGCATAGGATTCATCACCCATCATTAAGGCTGCCCATTGATTCTTACTCATGGCAGATGTACCACTATCCGTTAAGCAATCTATGTAGACATTGGTCGCTTTAACTTTAAACACATTATACTGGGCTTCCTTTAACCACTCACTTCTTTGAGCCAATGTTGTCTTTTTAACATGCTCGATCATCTTAATGCGAAAAGGCTCAGCTGTTTGATATTTCATCGGGTTCTCCACGGGACTAATACCATAAATTGTACACGAACTGAGCCTTAAAAGGTAAATAATATTGATTAATTTAAGCGGAAATCTAAGAAAATAATTGGGAACTAATCTGGAAGATAAACAACTGGTTTTGGATTTACAGTGAAGATTTCATAGAAACTACTATTTGTCTTAACTGTATTAGCGCTGATGATCGCGGTAACATCTGCGATATGATCAGGCAAGATAAGCAAGTTACCTGCAGTATTCACATAATATGAACCATCTATGTTGGTGGTGGCCGTAATGACCTTATACGTAGCTGTAGTAGATATTCCACTGTTGGCTAAATAGGGTTGAATCAAAGCCATCTGTTCTGGACTCAGTTCAACATAGGAGAAGTTAACGGTAGTCTCATTAGCATCTATCATTGAATCTATATTATAGTATCCATTTAAAGAAGTTTGATATCCTCGATGGAAAATCATGTCACTTGAGTAACTATCAGGTAGAATCAATGCAGCTACCATAATAGGATCAAGACTTGGATTATCTAAATCAGGTAATAAAGTTCTCAAATAAGCGGCTGTTTGAACGAAGCGTTCATCAACCGAAACATAATCACTAAAGCATTTGTTCGACTCACATGCATTGATACTGACATAACCAAGCAGTTTATAATTCAAGGCATTGGCTGTTACATCAGTTAAGTTTTTCAAGTCGTTTATGTAGTACTGTTTAAACATTGGATAACTAAATGAAGGGATATCATTGAGGACAGCCCCAAGTGGACTGATCCATTTGACTGGTTCCTTACTAGAAGTGATGGCACTCATAGATCCTAAGATAGGTGTAGTCAGTTTTAAGGCATCGGGACTATTCTTCAATTCAGCCAACTTATAGGTCCATTCAAACGGAACCACATATTGACGATAGACTTTAGATCCATTGTCTAAGGTGTAAGTTATTGTAATCCCATATAGATTGTAGATAAGACTAGTATTCGTAAATGGATACTCCACATACGATTGGGTATAGCCACTAGCCTCTTCAATCTGTTTAATCAAATCAGGTCCACCAGTTAATAAGCCCGGTGTATAGCTAACCCATTTGAATTCATCTAGGATGATCTTGTGCATATCATAGACCGTTTGAATATCCTCAGGACTGCTTAATGTGATTGAATTCATGAGTATGTTACCATACCCATCATATGAACCCATATAATTGGATCCAGATCCAAAGATGGTCTCTGGATTATCCACTTTAAGCTCTACACTGCTAATCTCACTCAACTTTGGTTGATAACTGATATATCCAAAGCCTCTACTAAAGATTCCAAATAGTAATAAGGCAAACGCAATCGCAGCAACGATTAGAAAATTAAGCGATGCTTTAGCGATGTGTTTAAACCCTCTTTGGGCAACCGCATCCATCACGATATACATGATGAAGGTAAAGAAGAACGGAAAGACAAAGTTAATCGGGGCATAGAAGGATGCCTGACTGATATTAGAGTTGATCGTATAAATACCACAGTATAAGAAGAAGATTAAGAGAGTAACCAAGATCCCACTGACAGCAGGGAAGAACCATTTATTGGTGAAAGGAGACTCAACTTTATCATTTTTTCTTCTCTGATACATAAAGGTACTGATGGTTGCGAATATAATCGCCATGAATAACCAATATAAACCATTCATAATGGCACTATTCCATAAACGTGAACCCAATTCAAAGCCATTCTCAAAGAGTGCCCAGATTGGGAAAATCAATCCAATAATCTTATAAGTCTCACCAATGACAAACCCCATTAGAATGGTTTGAACAAACAATAAATAAGTTCCCCAAGCCAATAGTGGGATAAAGTTTAAAACGATAGAATACAAGAAAGTATCTAAACTGGTTCCACAATTCATCAAGACAAACATGACGATGGTGAATAAAGACGTTGCGATCATAATCGAACTTAAGTAGCGGACAAACATATCCATGACGGTAAAGCTTGAACTCAATGAGAAGAGTCCTCCACTAAACCAACCAACTGTAAAAGGTACAATCAGTATAATCAATCCTGCTATCAGATTGGTTAATAATAAATCAGTCTTACGAATCGGTAAAGCATGGTATACATCTAGATTCTTCTTAGAATTCATATAGGAATAAACCAGAAGTGGAATCATAAAGGATGTGAATAATAGTAGAAGTAGATTAAAGAATTGACCAGGAATGGCTAAAGTAGCTTCACTGGTTCTACCTAAAATCTTCCCTGTAAAAACAAGAATTGGATACAATACAATCATGGCTGAACTCATAATAAAGACATATCTGAGGTTGCGTTTAAGTAAGAAGCGTAGATACTCTGTTTTGAGTCTCAATTTAAACCATTTTCCCATAACCCTTGGCCTCCATTTCATAGACAAATACTTCTTCCATCGTAATTGGAATCTCTTCAAAGATAACTGGTTTGCTTTCTTTTAAACGAATGCGGATATCGTCAAACTCGCCTTTAACGACGATTAAGAAGACATTGCCTCTTTGTTCAAGATGCAGAGGATTGATATCATTGAATATTTCTTGATTCACAGCTTTTGTATAACCAATCTGGAATTTATGATATTGAACTCTAATGCTTTCAATCTCATCTTGAATGGAGATGGTATGTTGATCAAGTAAAGCGATCCGATCACAGATATCTTCCAATTCACGTAAGTTATGCGATGATATGACAACCGTCATTTCACGATTGAGCAATTCATCACTGAGAATACGTTTAAGCATTAAACGCATAACAGGATCTAATCCATCAAAGGCTTCATCTAAGAGTAAAACATCCGGACTACAAGCCAAAGATAGAATCAAGGCTGCTTGTCTTTTCATTCCCTTAGAGAAATCATTGATCTTATCAGTTTCATTGATGTTGAAATGCTGAATCAACTTATAATACATGGAATCATTAAACGTAGAATAGAAGATCTGATAGAAGGCTTTCATCTCTTTCAGAGTACTTTGACTTAGAAAGAATGGATCATCTGAAACAAATAGAATTCTTTTCTTAATATTGGGATTCTCATAAACGATTTGACCATCCACGGTAATCTTACCGCTGTTTGGTTTTAATACGCCACTGATTAAACGTAGAAGCGTACTTTTACCAGCTCCATTGGGCCCAACCAATCCATAGATCGATCCCTTAGGGATAATCCAATTAATGTCTTCTAATACTTTCTTCGTGTCAAACTGTTTATTGACATGGCTAATTGAAATCATTCCTTGCCCTCCTTTTTATATGCTGCTTTGATCACTGCAATCATCTCTTCTTCGCTAATCCCAAAGTGCTTGGTATATTGAGCTTGTTTGAAGCATTCAGCTAATTTGCTTTGCTTCAACTCATTATGTTCAGCTGACTTAGATTTAACGAAATAACCTTTACCCTGCAAAGAATAGATTATTCCCTTATTTTCCAGTTCACTATAGGCTTTGACGACGGTATTGGGATTAATCCCAAGATCTTTCGCTAAAGTCCGAATGCCTGGTAGACTCTCATTCTCCCTAATCGCACCACTGGCTATCTGTACCATAAACTGTTCTTCAATTTGATGATAGATAGGGGTATGACTCAAGGTGTTTAAATTGATCATATGGCCTCCTTACTGTTCTACTGTACTAATATAGTAATACAGTAATGAGACAATGTCAAGCCAAGAAAAAAGCCCGAAGGCTTAGATATTTATACCAAGGAATTGTTTGACAAGCAATCCAATCACGAAAGCAACAGCTGCAACTGACATCGAGATAGTTGCCATTTCAAGGAAACGCTTCTTAAATGGTAGATCTTTAGCAACCGATACATAATACGTAAAGATGAATATGATCACGATCACAACAACCAACATCACCCCTAAGGCCAATAGATAATCGGATTTCGCAAACAACAAATAAGGTAGTGCCAGTAGTATAACTGCGATGATATACATGATACCAGTATAAGACGCAGATTTTAATGGATGCGCATCACCGTTTGATCGACCCGATAGATATGCGGAACTCATCATTGATAGAGTTGCGGATATACCTGTGACTAAACCTGATAAGGCTATCAATTTGGTATCTTTTAAAGCTAAGCTTAAGCCAGCTAAGGTTCCTGTTAGTTCAACCAAGGCATCATTTAAGCCTAGAACCATCGAGCCTACGTATTGAAGACGCTCTTCATCTAATAATTGAATCAAGGCATCCTCATGGGCTTCTTCATCTTGAGCTATCTTCATGGCTTCTGGGGCTTCCTTGCTTAAATCACCATAAGCAATCGCTGCTTTGAACTCACCCTTCTCCATAATTTTAAGTGTAAATGTAAAACCAAAGACAATATTAAGTAGTCCATACCATTTAATTTTAAACTGGTTTGGTTTTACGTCTTTGTGCGTATATTTCTTCCACGTTTCACTGTGGGCTCTTTCTTCATTAGCGATTTTTAATAGGATTGCTTTATTCTTATCATCCTTCATTCGCTTCGCAACTGCGGTATAGACATGATACTCAGTGATTTCACTCACTTGCATTAATTCAATCTGCTTAAGCACTTTTTGACTCAACATAGGATTACCTCTGACTTTATTTTACCATGATTTAGTCCCATACGTTAAAGAGTGCACCATTGTCTTTTGTGTTAGAATAATAAGGCGAGGTAATTATGCGAATTATAGTCATTGGAGCCGGAAATGCGGGAGTTGAAGCTGCTTTAGCGAGTGCTAGAATGGGAATTGAAACCATTCTTTTAACCATCAATACCCATAGAGTAGCTTCGATGCACTGTAATCCATCGATTGGAGGCCCAGCTAAGGGAATCGTCGTTAGAGAAATCGATGCCTTAGGTGGACAAATGGCCATCACCGCGGATAAAACCGCTCTACAATTTAAAATGTTGAATACCAATAAAGGACCTGGGGTACAAAGCCTTAGAGTTCAATCGGATAAGATTGCCTACAGTAAGATGATGGAAGAAGTCATTTTTAATACAAACAACTTAACCGTTAGAGAAGCCATGGCTACCGGTATTATCGTTAAAGATGGCAAAGTAGTGGGAGTTCAAATCGGTGAAGAAGTACTGGACTGTGATGCCTGTGTCATTACTTCAGGGACTTATATGAGTTCTAAGATATTGGTTGGGAGTACCGCAACCATCAGTGGTCCAGATAAACAACCCACAACACCATTATTATCCCAAAGTTTAAGAGATTTAGGATTTAAAACCTTTCGTTTAAAAACCGGAACACCGGCTCGTATTAAAACCAATTCTATCGATTTTACTCAAGGTATCATTCAACCAGGAGATACAGATTTCATCCATTTTTCTTATGATTTTAAACCCAGTGAGTTCCCTAAGGATCAGATTCCGTGTTACTTAATTTATACTCAACCTGAAACGCATGCGATCATCCATCTAAACCTTAAGAAATCAGCCATGTATTCTGGCTTGGTAGAAGGCGTAGGCCCAAGATACTGTCCATCGATTGAAGATAAATTGGTCCGCTTCAGTGATAAAGACCGTCATCAAATCTTTCTTGAACCTGAATCTAGATTTCTAGATACAACCTATATTCAAGGTTTCTCGACCTCAATGCCTCATGATGTTCAAGAACTGATGATTCGCTCATTACCAGGGTTTAAAGACTGTGTGATTGATAAATACGCCTATGCGATCGAATATGATGCGATTGATCCACTTCAACTATATCCAAGCTTAGAAACCAAACTGATTCAACATTTATACTGTGCAGGTCAAATCAATGGAACCAGTGGATATGAAGAAGCCGCTGGACAAGGACTATTGGCAGGAATCAATGCAGTATTAAAGCTACAAAACAAAGATCCTTTAATTCTTAAACGAGATGAATCTTATATTGGAGTGATGATCGATGACTTGGTAACCAAGGGTACTAAAGAACCTTATCGTTTACTCACCTCTAGAGCTGAACATCGATTACTTCTCAGACATGACAATGCGGAAGAGCGCTTATCTGAAATGGGTTATGCGGTTGGTTTATTACCCGAAAGTCGTATTCTAGCGATACGTCATGACCAACTCCTATTAGATCAACTCTTAGATAAACTCAAGACCCTCCGTTTCAGTTCTAAAGATCCCATCAATCAATGGATGATGGATAAGGGTTATGCCAGTCTACTTGAAGGCATCAGTGCCCATGATTGTGTTAAACGTCCAAGAATCTTATTGAGTGATCTCAAACAATTCATCGACTTATCTGAATACAATGAAGACATCATCAAAAAAGCCGAGATTAGAATTAAGTATGAAGGTTATATTGTTAAGGCTCTAAAAGAAGCGAAGAGACAGGCTAATTTAGAAAATTATCCTCTATCTGGCACCTTTGATTATAAAGAAGTTGCCCATTTATCGATTGAAGGACGTCAGAAATTAAATCTAATCAAACCATTATCTTTAGGCCAAGCTTCACGTATATCAGGGGTTAATCCCGCTGACATCAGTGTCCTCATCAATCATCTGTCGATTAAGAAAAATAATCAAGGCAAACTATAAAAGCACCCTGAAGTTTGGTATAATTCATATATGAATAAGGATACTTTCAATCAAGCTCTAAAAAGCCAAATGCCGATTCTAGAAAGTATGTTGGAGCAGTTTGAAAAGTATGCCGATTATTTATACGAACAGAATCAGTACCTAAATCTCACAGCCATCAATGATCGAAGCGAGGTCTATGAGAAACATTTTTATGATAGTATCTTGATTCAATCTTTGATTCCTGAACATAGTTTAGTTGCCGATATTGGCTCAGGGGCAGGCTTTCCTGGTATATGTCTAGCCATCGTTAGACCTGATTGTCAGTTTACCTTGGTTGAAGCATTGACCAAGCGTTGTCGCTTCCTAGAAGCCATCATTACTCGGCTTGGTTTAAAGAACGTTATTATCTTAAATCAAAGAGCGGAAGACTGTGCCAATATGCATGAAGAATTTGATTGTGTCACAGCTAGAGCAGTAGCCAATCTATCCATACTGATGGAATTATGTTTACCCTTGGTTAAAGTGAAGGGAAGCATGATTGCCATGAAAGGCTTAAAAGCCCAAGAAGAAGTGGATGAAGCCAAACACGCCTTCGTTTTACTTAATGCTAGTTTAGAAAAGATTCAACAAATCGATTTACCCAGTGCGGGGGTTAGAAATAACATCCTCATTCGTAAAAATAAAGCCACTGATCCTAAGTATCCTAGGGTTTATGGTCAAATCAAGAAGAACCCCCTTTAGGAGTCATTATGCAAGAATCACGTGAATTACCCATCCAACTCATCATATCCAATCGTTACCAACCTCGGACATCCTTTAATGATGAAACCATCGCAGAATTGGCTCAATCCATTAAAGAGAACGGTTTAATCCAACCCATATCGGTTCGTCCCGTTGGTCGTCAATATGAAATCATCGCAGGTGAAAGACGCTTTAGAGCGGTACGTTTATTGGGTAAAACCACCATCCCTTGCCTAATCAGTCAAGTAGATGATACTCAACTGGCTGAAATGGCTTTAGTAGAGAATATCCAAAGAGAAGATTTATCGGCCATAGAAGAGGCCAAAGCCTTTCTGATCATGCTGGAAAATCAAGCTCTAACCCAAGAAAAGATCGCCAATAAGATTGGGATGAGTCAATCTGCCATCGCCAATAAGATTCGGCTTTTACAACTACCTCAATCGATTCAAGATGCGGTGAGTCAGAGACAGATTACGGAAAGACATGCGAGAGCCTTATTGGGACTCGATTTAAATAAACAAATGGATGTCTTTAAAAAGATCATCAATCAAAATCTAAACGTTAGACAAACCGAAGCCTTAATTCAATCTCAAAGTGAGATTAAAGCTAAGAAACCTAAAATTAGAGGGGTAACTCGTAATCTACAAATTGCGATTAATACCTTAAACGCAACCATACTTATGATTCAAAAAACAGGGATTAGTGTAGAGAGCAGTCAAAGTGATACACCAAGCAGCATCGAAGTGCTTGTTCGCTTTAAGAAGTGAGGACATCATGGGGAAAATAATCGCAATCGCAAATCAGAAGGGTGGGGTTGGTAAAACAACCACCGCTATTAACTTATCCGCTGGTTTATCCTATCTTGGTAAGAAGATTTTACTTGTAGATTTTGATCCACAAGGCAATACCACCCAAGGGGTGAATACACTTAGAGAATCCATTAAACATTCAGCCTATGATGTTGTAATGGGAGATGCCAATGCCATCGATGCGGTTATATCTCTAACGCATCCTCCGATTGATTTAATACCAGCTACGATTGATTTAGCCGGTGCAGATCTTGAAATGGTTGAGTATAAGGTTGGTAATCGTGAAAGATTACTAAAGAATAAACTAGACCCCATTAAAGATAAATACGATTACATCATCGTCGATTGTCCACCATCTCTAGGACTACTAAACACCAATGCCTTAACCGCTGCCGATTCAGTCATGATTCCTGTACAATGTGAATACTATGCCTTAGAAGGCTTAACCCAATTGTTATCTACGATTAGACTGGTTCAGAAATTCTTCAATAGTTCACTTAAGATTGAAGGCATTCTATTAACCATGTTTGATGCCAGAACCAAACTAAGCATTGAAGTTCAACAAGAAGTTCGTAAGTATTTTAAAGAGAAAGTTTATAAGAGTTTCATACCTAGAAACATCAAACTATCTGAAGCACCATCTCAAGGGAAGAGTATCTTTGAACATGATGTCTACTCCGAAGGAGCCAAAGCCTATGCGGCTTTAGCTAAAGAAGTCATACTACAAAATGAAGAGGTGAGTTCATGAGTAAAGATAAGTCACGCTTAGGCAAAGGACTAGAAGCCATCTTTGGTGAAAATGTTTCTGACCTACTTGATGAGATTCAACGCAATGGGACCAATAGCAGTGTCGATATCGATATCAATGCCATCCTACCCAATCCCTATCAACCACGGGTTCATTTTGATGAACAGAAGATCAATGAACTGGCTGAGAGTATTCAACAACACGGCATATTTACCCCACTATTAATTCGTAAAGCTGTCAGTGGTTATCAACTCATCGCAGGTGAAAGAAGACTCAGAGCCGCTAAAGTCGCTCAACTTAAAACCGTACCTGCCATCTTAGTAGACTTTACTGATGAACAGATGATGGAGATATCCTTAATCGAAAACATCCAACGTGAGAATCTCAATGTTGTCGAAGAAGCAAGAGCCTATAGTAATCTAATTGATAAACTACATCTCAGTCAAGAAGCCATTGCCCATAAAGTAGGCAAGAGTAGACCACATGTGGCCAATACATTACGTTTACTACAATTACCCAATTCAGCCATCAATGCTTTACTAGATAACACATTAACCATGGGTCAAGTCAAACCCTTGATCAGTCTAGCTGATCCTGTACGCATTGAAGCTTTGGTTCAACGTATCATCAAAGAAAACTTATCCAGTCGTGAAGTAGAAAATCTAGTCAAACAAAAAGATTCGTCACCTAAACCAAGTGTTAAAAGTAAAACTTATACTTACCCTAATGATCAGTTAACTAAACACTTAGAAACCAAGGTTGAAATAACACCTCATAAAATCAGTATTTATTTTGAAGATGATGAAGACTTAAATCGAATCCTAGAAAAGATGGGTGCACTAGAAGACTAATATGAACCTTGATACGATTGTTGCCTTATCAACTGCCTTACAAACACAAGCCATATCCATCATTCGGATGAGTGGAGATGAGGCCTTGCCGATCATTTTTCAACTCACTCATAAAGATTTTAGCTTAGCTGATCATCGCATCACCTATGCGTATCTATATGATCCTTTTAATCAACAAAGCATCGATGAGGTGCTCGTTTTAGTTATGAAAGGACCTAAGTCTTATACCAGAGAAGATGTTGTTGAGATTCAATGTCATGGGGGAGTCTATATTTCCCAAAAAATACTGAGTTTAATCCTAGGTTTAGGTGCTCGTTTAGCTGAACCAGGTGAGTTCACCCAAAGAGCCCTAATCAATGGCCGCATCGACTTAGTTCAAGCTGAAGCCATCAATGAACTCATACTGGCTAATTCTGAACAAGCTGCTACCTTAGCCATCAGTTCACTTAGAGGAGAACTTAGTCAGTTGGTTCATACTTTAAGTGATGAACTTTTAAGCATCTTAGCTCACATTGAAGTTAACATTGACTATCCCGAATATGATATTGAACAGGTTACCCGCCAAACCCTGACACCACTATGTTTAAACTTTAAAACCAAACTCCAAAAAGTCGTTGAAGAAGCAAAGATTGGTCAACAGATGAAACAAGGCATTCAAACCGCCATCATCGGAAGGCCTAATGTTGGCAAATCATCTTTACTCAATGCCTTAATCAATGAAGATAAAGCCATCGTAACCGATATTCCAGGAACCACCAGAGACATCGTTGAAGGGTCTATCCATCTAAAGAATGTAACCCTACACTTAATGGATACCGCAGGGATTCGTTTGAGTACCAACCAGATAGAACAGATCGGGATTGATAAAACCCACCAATTGATTCAAAAGGCTGATCTAATCCTCTTTGTCTTAGATGCCTCTAAACCAATGGATCAAGAAGAGAAAGAACTCTATTCAACGTTAGATAAAGACAAAGTCCTATTGGTCTACAATAAGAATGATTTGGTTAGTATCCAAAAAGACATCAGTGTATCCGCTAAGAATAAAGATATCAACGCTTTAATTGAAGCCATCAATCAGCGCTATCAAAGTGGTCAGATTATCTATACTCAACCTGTGTTAAGCACTGCTCGTACGGTTGGTTTAGCCATTCAAGCCTATCAATCCATCAACAGTGCATTATCAGCCCTTGAATTAGAAATGGAAATAGATTTGATCAGTATTGATTTAAAAGCTTGTCTAACCAGTATCTTATCAATCACCCAAGGAACTGAAACCATTGATATTTCCCATGAAATATTCAGTCGTTTCTGTGTTGGTAAATAGTATGTGGATTGATACTCATGCCCATCTAGCTGAAGAAGAGTATTTAGCTGATATTGATCAAGTGATTCAAAATGCGATCCAACATAATATTCAGCGCGTTCTTTTAATTGGGTGTGGAGTTATAAAAGCCAAAGAAGTGATCGCCTTAGCTAAGCGCTATCCCAAATTCTTTAGATGTGTGATTGGCTTTCATCCTGAAGATATTCTAGAAATCACTGAAACTGATTGGCTAGAAATGGCAAACCTTATTCAAGATCCACTCGTCTTAGCGGTAGGAGAAATTGGTTTAGACTATTATTGGGATAAAGATCCCGCTCATCATGAGATTCAAAAAGAAGTCTTTATCAGACAAATTAAACTAGCGAATCAATTTAATAAACCCATCAGTGTTCATAGTCGTGATTCCATTCAAGTCACTTATGATCTACTAAAACAATATCCAGTGAATCGATTTGGGATCATGCATTGTTACTCAGGTAGTGTAGAAATGGCTGAGCGCTTTATTCAATTAGGTTTCTATATCTCTTTAGCGGGTCCTTTGACCTTCAAGAATGCCCATATTCCAAAAGATGTCGTAACTCATGTCGACATCCATCATCTTCTGATTGAAACCGATAGTCCTTATCTAAGTCCTGAACCTTTTAGAGGAAAACGTAATGAAAGTGCGTATGTAGAGTATACCGGAATAAAGATGGCTGATCTCAAGCAAATAGAGCCTATTATACTAGAGAATATCTTACTTAAGAACTATCTAAATTTGTTTCCTGAAGAAACTATAGAGTTATCTGATTTGCCATATTAATAAATATGTGTTAAAATCACTCGGTTAAAGGAGAATTTAATTGATTAAAACAAAAAACATTATCTTACTGACACTCGTCCTATTCCTTACAGCTTGTTCAAACGCTGCATCGACCAATATTATTCTTCAGAAAAAAACTGAAGAAAATCTTTTATTAGCTCAACTGAATACACCGTATACAATCGTTGAAGAAGTGCAATATGAATTCTTAGCCAACCAAAGTAGAATCGAAATTGCGGCTACCAGTGGCTACAGTGGCTATAGTTGGTTGTTGTCTCAAGTGAAAAGCGGAAGTCCACAGAAGATCGCTACAACCTATCGTGTAACCTATGATAGTTTCGGGAATGTCTTGTCTAAGGTAGAAGTACCTGGTACTAAAACGGTTGTTAAAGCTACACCAATCGTATTTCAATATGGATCAACGGTTAAAAAAGGCGCATACTTCTATGCTCGCTCAATTTCCCGTTATGGTTTTGACTGTAGGGGCTGCGGAGTTGATAAGGATGGTAGTTCAGGAACCGCTTCTGGTATTCGTTTAAGAGGGGTATCTGTTAGACAAAGTGATGGCACTTGGAAAGATGGATTGACTTATGACGGCTACTATCTAGTTGCCTCTGATAAAGCTTTCCCGTTATGCACCATCCTTGAGATTTCTAACCATAAGTTCTCAGGTAGTGGGATAGAATACAATGTCCCATTTAGAGTCTTGGTAGTAGATCGTGGTGGATACATTACTACGAATAAACTAGATCTCTTTATAGGATACTCAAGCAACGTTAACACCATTAAGAGTGTTTCTTCAGCCGGAACTAAGGTTACAGTCGTAGGATCTCTTGATTGGACAAGAAACAGTCTAAACCAAAGAATATGTAAATAAACAGACCAAGGTCTGTTTTCTTTTATACTAGAAGTGTTTATTGATAAAGCATTGTCCTCTTATACTGTATAATAAACCTATGCTGATCAAAGAAACGATTGTAGTCGAAGGTATTCATGACCAAAGTGCTCTAAGCCAAGTAGTTAAGGCTCATATTATCGTAACCAATGGTCTACATATTAGTCCATCAACCATTGAGTTGATTGCCTTCCATGCATCGACCAACGGGGTAATAGTCTTAACCGATCCCGATACTCCTGGTAAGAAAATCAGAGAGAAATTGAATCATATACCCAATCTAAAGCATGCTTATCTTCAATCTAAAGATGTTCGTCATAAAGCTAAAGTAGGCGTTGAATATGCTTCACCTGAAATAATCTTAGAGGCATTGAAAAATGTCATCAGTCCAGAGTTAAATCACAGTACCCTCAATCTAAATGACTTAATGGATTTGGATTTAAGCTATGGACTTGACTCTGCTTCACGTAGACAGATGCTTATTAAACATTTTCATTTGAGTGAAGGGAATGCCAAAGCTTTCATCAAACAATGCCAAAGCTTGAATATTAGTAAGGATGATCTTAAAAAAGTACTAAACCATGACTAAACCAATCAGTAATTACCATAAGACAATGGAAACACTAAAGAATCATGACCTAAAAGCCAAGAAACACTATGGCCAGAACTTTATCATTGATCCCAGTGTTGTGGTTAAAATCGCATCCCTAGCGGATATCAAAGATAAGAATGTGATTGAAGTAGGACCAGGTCTTGGGGCTTTAACTGAGCAACTATCACTCTTAGCCACTAAAGTGATTGCCTTTGAGATTGATCAAGATTGTGTTGAGATTTTAAATGAAGCATTCAAAGAATCCAATGTTGAAATCATTCATAAAGATTTTTTAGAAGTAAAGAGTAATGATATAGGCAATGCAACCCATCTGGTTGGCAATCTACCATACTACATCACAACTGCTATTCTCTTTCATATCATAGAAAACTTACCACAAATAGAGTGTATAACCATCATGGTTCAAAAAGAAGTGGCTGATCGTTTTAATGCTAAACCTAAAACCAAAGATTATAATGCCTTAAGTATTATCCTACAAACCCTCTTTGAGATTAAGGTTCTGATGAAAGTTAATCCCAAGGTCTTTATGCCGATGCCTAAGGTAGAATCCAGCGTACTTCAGCTAAAAAGAAAGTCTTTAATTGATTATAGTGAATTCTTTATATTGGTTAAGACAGGTTTTACTCAGCGTAGAAAGACCTTAGTCAATAACTTAAAAAACATCGATTCCATTGAGAATATTCTCACTAACTTAGGTTATACTAAAACAGTTAGAGCCGAAGAATTGAGTATTGATCAGTGGTATAACTTATATGAGGTGATTTATGCGAATCAAAGCGTACGCTAAAATAAATGTGGGTTTAGATGTGATTGGTAAACGATCCGATGACTACCATGATTTAATGATGGTGATGTTGCCAATTGGATTATATGATTTAATTGACATCAAAGTCAGTGATAATTCTAACTTCATCGTTAGACCCAATTATAAAATACGTCCTGAAAAGAACACCATTTTAAAGATGATTGAGATTTGTCGCGAAGAGTTTCATTTTACTGAACAATTCTTCATCCATTTAACCAAGCATATCCCATCTCAAGCAGGCTTGGGGGGCGGAAGCAGTGATGCGGCAGCTGTACTCAATTTTCTTGATGAATACTTTAGATGGGATTTAAGTGATAATCAGAAGATTGAATTGGCTATTAAAGCAGGGTCTGATGTTCCGTTCTGTCTGTTTAAACTTCCTGCGATTGTATCTAAAACAGGTGATGAGATAGTTTTCTTTAATCAAGATCTACCATTTCATATCCTCCTAGTTCAAGCCCATAAGGGTGTATCTACTCCTAAAGCATTTGGCTTATTGAAATTAGAAGGCATGGTTCATCCTAATATTGAAAGTATCAAAGAAGCCCTAGAAACCAATAACTATCCTAAATTCATAGAATCAGTTGGAAATGTCTTAGAAGTCCCAGCTATTCAAATGGTTCCTGAAATAAAAGTTATCAAAGATCGTCTATTAGACTTGGGTTTAGATCAAGCCGTCATGACTGGAAGTGGCTCAGTAGTCATGGGATTTAGTCAAAATGAAGAATGCATCGATCAAGCAATCTTAGCACTTAAGGGACAATATCGATTTTTAGTTAAGACAAAGGTACTTTAACCTTTATTTATAGCTTGATTTTAGGTACAATAAAGAGGGAGGATTAACATGAGAAATGCAATCGTCTTAGCCGCTGGTAAAGGGACTAGAATGCAGTCTACTTTACCTAAAGTCATGCATATCCTTTTAGGACAACCGATGATTCATCATGTCCTCAAACAATTAGATCATTTAAAGATTGATAAAACAATCGTTGTAGTTGGATACCAAGCTCAAACCATTCAAGATTATCTTAAAGAAAGCGTTGCTTATGCTTTTCAACTTGAACAAAAAGGGACAGGGCATGCTGTGATGCAAGCCATTGATCAATTGGATTATCAAGGTGATACCATCATTCTTTATGGGGATTGTCCCCTGATTCAACCTGATACACTCAATCAACTGTTTGATGCCAATAAGCAGTATGATCTCAGTGTACTCAGTGCTAATTTAGAAAATCCAGGAGCTTATGGACGTATCATTAGAGATGGCAATCAGTTTAAAAAGATTGTCGAGTTTAAGGATTGTAATGAAAAAGAGAAACTTGTTTGTGAGATTAATACTGGTATTTACTGTGTAAAAAATAGTGTATTAAAGAAATATATCTATGAGATTAAAGACAACAATCAACAAAAGGAATACTACTTAACCGATTTAGTTGAGATTCTTTTTCAAAAACACTTCAAGGTTCAAGCCATCGTCGTAAAAGATAACAATGAAGTGATGGGTATCAATGATCGAATTGAACTGAATGTCGCTCAGAATTGGTTACAACACAAAGTAAACAATGCTTGGATGAGTAGAGGGGTAACCTTAATTGATCCAAAGACTGCCTATATTTCAGTGGATACTCTGATTGAGAAGGATGTGACCATCTATCCCAATGTAACGTTACAAGGGGAATGTACCATCTCATGTCATACCCAAATCTTATCCAATAGTTTTATTGAGAATAGTTCAATTGGGCAAAATTGTAGCATCGATAGTTCTCGCATCACAGATAGTACTCTGTATAATCATATAAAAGTTGGACCCAATGCACATATTCGCGCTCATAGTGTAATCCAAGATGATGTTAGAATTGGTAATTTCGTTGAAGTAAAGAACTCTACATTGGGTAAGAATACCAAATGTGCTCATTTAACCTATTTAGGTGACTCTGAGATTGGTGAGAAAGTAAACATTGGATGTGGCGTAGTAACCGTTAATTATGATGGTAAGAATAAGTATAAAACCATCATCAAAGATTTTGCGTTCATTGGCAGTAATGTCAACTTAGTAGCACCGATTACGATTGGCACTTATGCGGTTGTTGCCGCGGGCAGTACAATTACAGACGATGTTCCTGATGGAGATATGGCTATCGCTAGACAAAGACAAGAGAACAAACCAGGGCTTGGTTTGAAATATATAAAAAAGGGGTAATTATGAACAACATCATCGTTTTCGCTTTGTCATCTAGCATAGAATTGGCGGATGAGATCTGTAATCATTTAGGCATACGTAGAGGATTATGCTCGGTAAGACACTTCTCTGATGGAGAAATCATCGTTGAACCAGATGAATCCGTACGTGGTAAACATGTCTTCTTAATCCAATCGACTTCAACCCCAGTTTCTGAAACTTTGATGGAAGTATTGATTGCCTTAGACTCCTTTAAAAGAGCCTCAGCTGATCAAATAACCGTGGTAATGCCTTATTATGGCTATGCTAGACAAGATCGTAAAGCAAGAGCCCGCCAACCCATAACCGCAAAACTAGTAGCCGATCTACTATCGGTTGCTGGAGCCAGTCGTGTTGTAACCGTTGATTTACATGCCCCCCAAATCCAAGGATTCTTCAATATCCCAATCGATGATTTAACTGCAGTTAATATGATGGGTCAATATTTTAGAGCCAAGAAATTTACATCTGAAATCGTTATTGTATCTCCAGATCATGGAGGCGCAACCAGAGCTAGACGCTTTGCTGATACGATGGAAGGTGCAACCATAGCGATTATTGATAAGCGTAGAACCCAACCCAACGTAGCTGAAGCCCTAAACCTCATTGGAGATGTCACTGGAAAAATCGCCATCATCGTCGATGATATCGTAGATACCGGCGGATCCTTACTCAGTGGTGTGGATATGTTATATAATCATGGTGCTGTAGAAGTGTACTGTGCGGTAACCCATGGAATCTTATCAGGTGATTCACTCAGTAGAATCCATGAATCTAGAATCAAGGAGTTGGTTGTAACCAATACAATCCCACTCAGTGATAAACAAAAGAGTGAACCTAAGATAAAACAAATCTCAATTGGATACTTATTATCTAAGACCATTCAAGCCATTCAGATGCATACCCCAGTCAGTGAAATCTACGATTTGTTTGATAAATAAACTCATCTAATAAAAGAAACTAAGTCGATGACTTAGTTTTTTAATACTCCAATATCTTTTTAAATTTGAAACTGTATAAAGCACAATGAATCTGATGATTAGGGAAGATGGCTTGTAGAGCCAAGGCATACTCAACAAGTTGCTCTTTATAATTATCTGATAGACCCTGTTCACTTAAATTAACATCCGTTTTATAGTCTAATAGATAAACATCGGTATCATCATAAACCAACATATCCATAATCCCATGGATCACTTGATTGGATTTGAGATAAGTAAAAGGGAATTCCTTCATAATTTGTTTATTTATTTTATCCTGATACCAAGCACTGTTATAAAAAGCCATCACTGCATCAATTTCTTCACTATTACATAGTGGATCAATGTTTAGAATTAAATCATGATTCCAATCAGATATAGGTAGTAATTCCATTAAACTATGTAGGCGTGTACCTCTTTCTTTACCACTGAATAAGTCAATTGGTTTAAGATTAAAATAAGGTATTTTAGCGTGAGTAGAACTTGGAGTCTTCCATTCCATAGATTGAGATTTTTGTAAGGAGAAAGAGAACTGTTTTGATTCATGTTTAAGCTTTACTTCTGCATTTTTTATCTTATCAGCGGGTATTTTGGTGACAACTGCTTTATCTTCATGTTCACGAAGGGCTGCCATAATCCAATAGATACTACCTTTGGAAGAGGTGAGTAGATTTAAATCCAGTTCTTTTTTTTCTAAATTCTTCGCATCATAATCCACCACAATCAATCTACTTTTAGCGCGAGTCAGTGCCACATATAACGTACGCAACGCTTCAGCTTTGCTTTCAATCTTGTTTCGATGTTTTATTCCTAAACTCATTGGGTTTTCATAGAGATAACGATCTGGCATAATCAAACTAGATAATCCAATGCCGATATCTGGATGATAATATAAGCTTCCTCCATTACTGTCGTGATCCTTATCATCAGTGTTACTTAACACAAAGACGACTGGCCATTCTAAGCCTTTGGCTTGGTGAATGGTCATAACCTTAACAACATCATCATCTTCTGAGATTGGAATCGCTTCAGATGTGTCTTCACCTTTAATCATATCAATCATCTCAACAAACTCTAATAAACCCAAGCTGTTCTCATCAAAGCTTTCAGCTTTAGCCTTTAAGAAATCTAGATTTGTTCTTAGTTGAGTATCACAGGCACTAAAATAATAATCATTGACTGAATAGGCAAGATTTAGAAACTGAACTAAACTTAAATGATTAGATGATTCAATCAGTGCTTGGATTTGATCATAAATCGGTTTTAAATTAATTTCTAAGGCCTTCATTAAGGAGTATTTATTTATGAGGCTTAATTTAGCTAGATCATCCTCACTTAGACTGAATAAGGGTGAAAGTAATACACCAGCTAATGATAGTTGATCGTCATGATTTAAGCATAAGCGCATCAACATCATCATATCTAAAACACTATCAGCATTATAAAAGCCTGATTTAACATCAATAAAACTCACAATCCCAACTTCATCAAAGATTCGTTTAAACTCAGTTTTGCGTTTATGGGTTTTTACCAAGACCACATAATCTTTCCATTTTTTGAATTCAGTTTTAGATTTCATCTCTAAAATCGTTTGAGCAATATGTCTTACTTTTATCCGATCCTTACTCTCTTCTTTATAATTAAAGTAGTTCGCAGTTTCATCATTTGAATCACTCTCGTCATTGGGGTCATCAATCGATTTATCTTCATCATCCTTCGGTTCATCTTCTAGTCCGTTCTCAATGAGATGGATTTCAACGGGTTTACCGCCTTTATTCTCTGGGATCCCAAATGTAACCATATCATTCTCTGTGTAATTACTCTGGATTCCAGGGACATTCATCAAGCGATTAAAGAGGAAATTATTGAAATCAATGATTGCTTCACTTGATCGATAGTTCTGGCTAAGATATAGAACTTTATCACTTTCACTTGGATTTTCCATCATGTTAAGCATCAGCTGAGGTTTGGCATTTCTAAAGCGATAGATGGATTGCTTAATATCACCTACTCTAAAAGTATTAGATCCATTACTAATCAGTTCAATGATTTCATTTTGAACATCATTGGTATCTTGAAATTCATCAATCAATATTTCTTTATAGTATGCTTTAAAAGTATCAGCTACTTTAAAATCTTCATCCTTTAAGATTTCTAAAGCCATTCGTTCCATATCGTTAAAATCCAAAACCTCTTTACTTTTCTTGATTTCACTATAAACATTCATATAACTTAAAGTCATATCTTTTAATACCACAACTTGTTTACTTAGTTGCTTTAAATCTTCAATAAAGCGTTCCTCTTCAAAGCAGATTGATAGAACAGGCTTTAATGATTCAAAGAAATCTTTCCTGGCATTTGTGACTGTATCGTTCTTTAAATGTTTCCCTGAGTGTTCATATGTATTTAGTCTATCCCAATGCTTTAAATACAGCGAGTAATCTCTACTGTTAATCGCCGATTTGACAGATCTCAGGATGTCTTTAAATAAATCAATCTTAGTTATCTCAGTACCCAAGCCTGTTCCCAATAAACTCTTTTCAAACAGATTCAAAGTGTTATCGATTAATAGGACACGATAGGCAAGATAATCAAAGAATGCATTTTGATAAGTGATGTCTAAATCAGATATCTTTTGAGCGTTTTGATAGCTTGAGACCATATTAATTAACCAAGTATCAGGATCAGATTTCGCTCCTAATTTGGTAGCCAAACTCATTATATTGGTTCTAAGTTTCTCATCATTTTCAGGGTTACTTTTAAAATAACTCAATAAGTCAATAAAACCATCGGGTTGAGTTTGATAGAATGTATCCATGACTTTATTTAAGGCTTGAAGTTTATAAACACTCGCACTGGCTTCATCTAAAATAGAACTGGCTCTTTTTGTGTTGATCCCTAAGGCATAGGCATAGTCTTTAATGAGTGTTAAGCAGAAAGAGTGAATGGTTGAAATCTTACTATTAGGCAATAAAGCGATTTGTTGGTACAAACGCTGAGCAAGGACATCGTTTTTTGCTTTTTTATACTCTGTATATGCTTCATTTAAACGCTTGGCTAAGCGTTTCTTCATTTCGCCTGCAGCTAATTCAGTAAAAGTCATCGCGATGATTTGATCAACATTAATCCCATCATCTAAAATCCGTTTCATTAAACGGTTGATTAAAACAGTAGTTTTACCGGCTCCAGCTGAAGCTGATAAAAGAACATTCTTATCTAAAGCCATTTTGGCATCTAATTGTTGCTGACTTTCGATCATTCTGGATCCTTCTCGTAATTTATTTTACTAATATTGACTTTACTGATTGGACTTGATTGGTCTTTATGATACTGACACAAACCTTTATAATCGCAATATGTACATGCGCCTGATACGGGATCTTTTCCAATCGTACCGCTGCTAAGCTTTTCGTATAGATAGGTATAGAGTTCTCTAAGGACATCGTTTAGAGTATCAATATTATAGCGGTCTTTTTCTAAAACATAAGAATCGCCTTCAGTTTTCTTTCGAATATGTGTAATATGTTCCCCATTGATATCTAAGTCTTTGGCGTTGTCGAAAGTCATACCCTTCATTTTATGGTTTTTTATCCAGTTGCTCGTCCACTTGGATGGATCTTGAGCTGTTATCCCTTTAGTCATGGCGTAATCTAAAAAACCAATCTTGATATTTGATTGACTCACATTATAGTAATATGCCCCCGCTGGAGCATGTTGAGGTAAGCCTTCATATAGACATGCATAGGTGCTTAATTGAAGTTGATTCCCACTTAAAACTGTTTCAGCTTTAATTGTTTTATCACTACTCTTGTAGTCGATAATCCGGTAGTATTCATTTGTCTTATCAACTCGATCAATTCGACCAGTCAAATGAACTTTACTATTATCAGCTAAAACATAGGTATGATCATACTTAACTTCGGTCTCATGAGTTTTATACTTACTATAGTCAGCGATTTCTTTTAGTGATTTTAAAACTTGATACAATTGAATCTCGGTTCGTTTTAAGATGACATCTAATTTAGCACTATCCTTAGGATAGATTAGTTTAAATGGTTCAAAGACGTTGTTTAGATTAGATGAAAGCTTCTGCGAATCATACGGATTATCTTGCTCGAAACAAAGTTCTAAGAGTTTATGTTGGATATTTCCCATCATACTACTATCAATGAATGCACTTGGACCTTCATCTAATTTCATCCCTCTTTGCATAAAGTATTGGTATGGGCAGCTAAAGAAGGTTTCAAAGGATGATACACTGCCATTAAGAACCTTATCTTTAAAATACAGAGCTAAAGCCAAATCCTTGGATAGTTTCTCTTCTTTATACTGAATACTTTGATTCTCAACTAAAGGCCATGGGGTAAATAATTTTATCTTTTGATCAGCTAAATATCGTTCTATCTCAAAGGATGCTTGTTGACCCTTGCCTTCATAATTACCGCTGGCATATGAGAAAACAACTTGGGGATACAAAGTAAATAGAGATTCAATTTGAGTGATATGCGCTTTATATCGCTCACTAC